>Ga0307515_10002857_pt1 | contig 36745 bp, 39 predicted proteins | sample 17_EM_MG_FD_194513 | JGI IMG/M metagenome (GOLD analysis project Ga0307515, IMG submission 194513) | Populus trichocarpa ectomycorrhiza microbial communities from riparian zone in the Pacific Northwest, United States - 17_EM | ecosystem: Host-associated > Plants > Roots > Unclassified | place... | reverse complement strand
TATAATAAGGATTTGATGGATTTTAAAAGTTTATAGAGTATAGTATTAAGAGGAGAGCTGAGTACGCCGCGACCCCGCGGTGCGCGCCAAGCATCTCTTACGCCACATTAAGCCACTAAAGGCTAGCGCACACAGGGGGGGGCCAGGAACTTTTGGCCGCTGCCTCCGTATAATGCCTTCTAATCATGCCAGAATTAATATAGATCTTATTTAACCTACTTAGTATTAGGTACTTATATTAAGTGACTTAACTCCTAAAATTACGTGGTATATCAAATTACTGTAAAATCAAAGCTTTACATTCCTCAGCACGGGCGTTAAATTCTGCTCGACTGATTGGCTAGTTCTTATCGATAAACGATGGACGCGAATTGACGGGTCAAGGGATAGGTCAAATATCGAAACAATTCTAGAAAAACAATTCCAAAAAATAATTTAATTAACAATCTCGCCATGTTTCCGTTAAAGACAGATCGTAGTTTCAATGCACTTAGCCTCTACGCAACAATTCTACGCATTCTCTCGGAGTGCTATTTTGCTCTAAGACTGCTTGGATATTTCTGCCTCTAATATCTCTCAAAGGACAAGGCTATTTGATCTATTCCCCCGTTTCGTTTTATTCGATCCAATGCTCAAGCCACCCCAACATTTCATGGTCATTCTTACTCATTCTTTCCCTCAAAGCGTTTGGCCCGTTTTGCCTCCCGCTTTCTTTCAAATTCCCTCACAAGCTCGGCGGGCTGTCTTCAATAAGGCCACCGACCACTTGAGTAAACCATCAGGAATGTCCATGACACGCTGACCATAGAACATGTGGCTAATTCCTTTAGTTCTGGAGGTTAAGAAGCATGTCAAAGCAACGACCAGGGGTGGCAACGATATATTCATAAGCCATTCTAGCAAATATTCATCCATAATAAAATGCCAAGACTTTTTAGTATAAGGGTATTTTTAATATTTTCTTTTTTAATATATACCCTAGTGCCTTTAAAAGATATACTGTTGGGGTTTATAATAGATAGCTGAAGACGTAGTTGTGTTATTACACTTTTTATAGCGCCTTAGCATATCGTTAAATATTCGTAAGCCTAACAATATTATCATTGCCATCCCTGAGCAACGAAACTGACCTTGGCTTGAAAAATGCCTTATCTTCGTCTATCTTCAGATGGATCAACAAGAGGAACAGCAAGATCATATTTCGACCTTCGTCCATAATCGGAGAGTGGCAGTAAGAACAGCGAACTTTGCACAGCAGCTTATGCTTGATTGGCTTCTCGGTAGGATCATACCACTCAAGGTCGTGGTGTCCGTAGGAGAAATTGATGTCCTGTGTAATCAGTTTGCGTACATGGCCAGGGTGGGAGATTACGAACGTACCTCCTTATAGAAGATAGCAGCCCACTGGAGTGGCGTAGCTAGATATAAGTGCATCAACTGTCATGCGGTTGGAGCTTATATATCTGTACTGACCATGCTGTATTTGGCACGTAGTGCAATGACATAGCTTTGAATCCAAAGGTTTCTGGCGACTAAGCTGGTACTTGGCACGTCCGCAGTGGCAATTAGCCTCATAACGAGTTTGAAATTTCTCATTGGGTCCGTGAATCCTGTATGGAGCCCTTTTCTTCCACTCGCTCAAGCCAGTAGTGGATTCTCCACGTGCCTGGTTTCTTATCCATGATGAGTGGAAGTCGTCGGGCTAGTGTCGTGTGACGTGTGAATAAAGCTAAGGTTGAATTGTGAGTTGTAGAGCGATTGATAGAAGCACTAAGTCTGGGAGCGGATCTTATGACCATGAAAAGGTTCTAGCAAGCCGAGGTGGCGATTGACTCATTGATGTATTCAGGCTACCCGCCTGTGAGCTAATTTCTGGACCCTGGGCTCGGGGTCTTTTTCTATATCGCTTGAAGAAAATGCCCATCATTTCTCAAGTTACGTCATCATGATGTTGATGTCTGAACAACGCGCTTTCGCGCCCCGTCAGTAGGTGACATTTACAATGTATCTCTTGTAAGGAGAAGAAACCACCCGGAAATGCTCCACGCCACGCCGATATGTATCAATCAGCCTCTGCACGCCAAGATACTCACACCATTGCTGTTCCACAACATGCTACACCTTGAGCAGTCTTTGCGCTTCTTTAGCCGAGACACCGAAAACATTGATGAGATAATCGAGCCTGGTAATAATATCGTATTAGTATCTCAAACTCATCTTCGCCCACCCTCGTGCAGCAGGCTGAACTCACTTCGTATCTGTCGCAATGCGCTTTTTGGCCTCCTCAAACTCTTGCTCGCACCGCTCTCGTGCCAGAATCCGTCGCTTGGGAGATATTGTTTTCACCCGCACTTTAAATTTCCCGCTGACCGGGCGATGATCTGATACACGGACTTCATGGCGCCGATAATCCACTTGTTTGATCCTACCAAGACCACGATAGAGCAGTCGGTCACACCATGCCGGCGAGCGCTTCTTCTCACTTGAGTCGTAATTGTCTGTCCCGACGTCATATTTGTAGGTAGGAGCAAACGTGATGGGAGCCTCAACGAAAGCACGTAGCCTGAAACCAGGATTTTTCTTTCGCGAGAGAAGTAGTTGATCTCTCTCAAGAAGCTTGCCAAGATTGTTACCCTTGACCGCGTCAATGACTGTATTCCTGGGCATCGTGTCTATGCGGTAGTTAAGGTCTCCGTTCAAGATACAAATTTCGTGATCGAGAATCATTGACCCGTCACCTCCCCCTACAAATATGTCTGATCGTGCAGCCGGATCAAGACGCGCAGGTAGAGCATCCGTCTCCATGATTGCCGCAATGTCATTGTTCCGATGCACAGTCTGTGTCTGTCCAGCAGCAAGATGACAGTTGATAAAACAGAGTGAGCTATCATCAATGATAAATCGGACGATAAGAGCACCCTGTAAGTACATTAGCTTCTGAAACCCGGTGAATGATACTGTGATTTACGCACTTTGTTTCCATGCAAGCCACCCATACCAAGCTTCACTTCTGCAGCATTTACATCACGTATCTTCAACCGTTCTGAGGTTTTGACGAAGATGCAAGTAAAGAGCCCCACAAGGTTTGCAGTATGTAATAGCGTATAAGGCTGGGATGGCGGCATATGTTCGTCGATGGAACGTACAAGGTGATCCCGCCAAGCACGATACTGATGGCTCATGTGCTCCTGTTCGGTTGCGTCTTTTTTCTTGCTGCTCTTGAAAAAGCTCCCTTGCGTATGTTAGCCGCTGAAGCATTACGTAGGATATAGATAGCTTACTCGCTGTGACCTTCTTATCTTCGAGATCAACAAGCTCCTGGAAGCCGAAGACAAGTATATCAGGCGGATCTTGCGGCTGCAAAAGTTCCCGAAAGAAGTTCGCATTTCGTTCGTCGTGCCGCAGACTAGTAGGTTTTGATGCGCCAGCATTCCAAGTCATGACAACTGCTGTCACCTCTCTGAAATCGCAGTAATCGGCATCGTGTTTCTGCATTTGAGCCTCTGAAAACAGGACTGTCAGTAACGGCACTCTCGGGTAGGAAACGAATGAGAAACTGACGACTTACCCAGCCAATCATCTCTCAACATCCCGTCCCAGAGGCGTAGCATATTGTCAGTGCCCAAGGATGCCACCTGTAAGCGATCGAGCTTCCAGATACTAGTTCGATCAACTGCAATCCCTGCGATAGGATTTTCATGAGCGTGCCAATCCTTTTTCACCTTCCATGGGTGACTAGCTGTATCATAGACATAAATCATCCCTGTGATGTACCCAGCCCACAGATAATCGCCAACACCGACCAGAGAACTGATCTTGTATAGGCTGACGTTGATGACTCCCAAGCAGGCAAAGTCTTTCTTCGCATAAATCGTGACTTTTCCGTCGTTATGGCCAAAATATACCCTGTCTGGTTGACTACTTAATATGGCGCCTGATGTAACTTCGCCCACGTTGGGTTGAGAAAGTGGGCGCTGCAGGATCTGAATAAATGAATTGACATCATTACTACGCTGATATATTCTGATATCTTTCCCTGTGGCAATCCAGAGCTGGGTACCCGAAATTATGGAGAATGTATGACCTTTAGGCACTCGGAAGCTGTTCGGGGTTTGCGCAAGGATTGGAGAACCTGTCTCGTCAGGTGGCCATATGTGAATTCTTCCTTCATCGTCCAAAGACCACATCTCGGCAGCACATCGGTAAATTCTAGTGATCACGCTTCGTGCGTGGGCATTAGACTTTGTAAATACCACACTTTGGCTGGGAATATCTATTTCGTGGATCTCGCCTGTATTAGTGCCAAGCCAAATTTGTTTGCCTTCATCTTCAACATCCTTTGCAGGTCGGAAAGATATTGCGGTGACTTTTACGGTGTCACCATGACTGAGACTCATCAGTACCTCACCAGTTAGGAGGCTCCAGACACGAGTGACATATCCAGTAGTACAGATATATTCGCCACAGATAGCGAATAGCTTGGTCTCATACTTGGTAGGTATTTCACGTATTGCGTCCTTAAAAACTGGAGGCCTGCGATTGGCTTGCGATGAGTCAGGGTAGTCAGTAAGCGTAGGGGCAGTCTTGTCATATGGCGGTTCTGTATCTGAATCGTCCGTGTAAGACGTAGCTTGAGTTATCTGAGAAGGTATGGGTCTCCTTAATTCAGCAGAAGCTCGTGTCATGGATCTAATAGTATTTATAGGATTGAGAGTTTGGCTCGATAAAGTGCTGGGCGAAGCAATGGTCTGAGTCCGCTTTGGGGGAGGCATGAATTTTGTGGTATCCGTGCCTAACCCCGTCGGTCGGAAATTGTCCATAGACCTTCGTACAGGGGGCTCAGGAGGCTGCGGCCTTGATATTGACATGCTCGCTCGAACATCGACTGTGTCACGACGGGGCGGGAGTCCAGGACGATCCTCAGGCAAGTCGCTACTCATTTGTATTCGGCTAAATGGAAGTTGTTTCTTCGGCTGAAAACCCAGGGTTCTAGCGTCGGAGCTTTTATTCTTATCCACCACTGAAGGATGTTTCGGTGGCGGGATAAAGTAGTTTTCACGGTTGGATGCGGTGTATTTGGATGATGATACCCGCGGTTTCAAATGTTCATGGATATGTGAAGGAGACGACTCATCGCCTTGAAAGCTACCTTCGCTGCTTGGTGGCGTACTGAAGGGCGATACCCGTTCTTCTGATGGGTCTACGGTTGATTCCGGCGCGAGCGTTGCCTTGTTGCCTGCTTCTGTGAAAGATGGTGGTTTGCTTAGTATCCTTGGTTTCCCGGCGCGATTAATCGGCGGAGGAGCCCCAGGACTAGGTGCAGATAGCTGGACCTTCGAATTACTTTCCTTTTCAGTAAATAGAGTCTTGCGAGGATCCATTGAGCTCGTCAGAACTGTTGTTGACTGTAAAAAGGGAGTTTGCTTTGCTTCTATAGCAGGAGTTGGAGATCGGCTTGGGATCTTGAAGTAGCGAGTCCCATTTACTTGAGGCGAGCCGGATCGAGAGCCTGGTGTATCCAGTGAACTTTGAGGTATTGCCCGAGAAGGGGTAGGCGCATGAATATGAGGTTCTGACGGCTTTGGAGGAGAGTTGGGTGATTGGACTGTGACCCGGGGCGGAGATCTTGGAGGGGAGAATGTGACCATTGATGTAGGTCTTGGTTTAGGTTTACTCAGAGGTGTTCGCAGGGTTCTAATACCGGGAGTGAGTGGATCAGGCCCGCTGAAGTCCGATAGATGGGGTGATGATGTATGTGGTCCATTGTCTCGTGCTATATCAAGGGAGATTCGGCCATCAAGCCGCGACCTTTGGTCCTCTAGTCTTTCTAGTCTGTCATGTGTGGTAGGCGACGCTTGCATCGGGGAGGTAATCGAGGGAGTTAGTGAAGATTTATTCATATTCAGCATACTTTCGAAATGACTTCGAAGCGATGAGACTGGTTTCTGAGTGTCCGTGTTAGTTTGCGAACTTAATAATGGCAGGATAGGATATACAATGGACGATCCATCGGTGTTTTCTTCTGTTGAGTGCTCCATTGCGACAATGCCTAATTTCAACCGACACCTGGTTCTAATACGTAGATGCGCATCGACCGCGAGCTAGAAAAAACCATTGAGGCGCAAGAACTTGCGTGGAACGAAGGGCGAAGCTCACGCAGAGCGCAGGCTTCATGAAGACTGCGCTCGATTCGGCTCTTGGAAGGCGAAGAGAAGAGGTTGGAAGTGTACGAATAATGACAGTAGACCTATCCAGGGCCAGCCGGTTATTTTAATATAGCCGGGACTCTGCGGCGGATTCCAGAAGCGGTTCGTTGTAGATATTGCTGAGATGCTAGGCGTACGCTTTGTGAGGAGGTCAAGGACTGGCTTGGTTCTTCTAGACAGGGGACCAAGCTTTTAGAGATCTGGCTAGAGTTTCAGTATTAGAGAGGGGCCTGAGATATTTAAGACTCGATTGCGAGAGTTGGTGTAGCGAATAATGATGTTGAGGGCTGACGTTTCGCTCCCCCAGATTCACCATCTCTCGGCGAGGAACGCCATAGCCATCATTTTCCTCACGCCGGGCGGCCGCTTGTGCAGACAGCGGCGATCACTCCCCTCCTTGCAGTGCACCCTGTCCCACTATTGTACAACCGGGGGCGACGCGCTCAGGAACACAACCGTTAGAGACTTTGTCATAGAGTAGCCCGGAAAACTCTCTATTATTTGGAAATATGTGGTATGTTGGATATGTACGATTCTCATTTCATATAACCTCCGTGCTGATGTCCGCAGTAAACACATTCTCAACGCCCAAGTCTCCATCCGCTCGCCATGCTGTTAGTGCTTCTTCTATAACACTAAAATGCCGCACCCTAAATACCTCTAGGCCGTAAATGGTTTGATTGTGCAGAATGTCACCGGGAGCAGGAAGATCACACCCTCCTCCAGAGTTTCGATATGACATTTGCTTGCAAGAAGTGTAAGAAATGCTTTCGCAAAGACGCAAAGGAATTTGAGGAAAGGTGGGTACACCACGGTTATATTGCTTAACTTATAAGGCAGATTCTAATTTTAGTTGTAGCGATGAGTACTGTCCGCACTGCGATAACCATTTTGTTCTGGAAGCAAAAACACCGAAACCGTCACTGCAGGTGGAAGGTGAGGATATACGAATAGATTCTAGGTGAGCATAACTATGAGTACATACTGGTAAATAATGCTCACAACCTCTTCAGGATGCTGAAAGACGAGCGTGTGCGGGGGGAAGACCAACGGACAATTTTCAACGTCCAAGACGCAGCAGACAGATTGGGATGAGGGATGATGAGGCAAAACAAGGGACTATGAGGGATGATTATATGACCTATTTAGCTGCATAACATCGAGCGATTCGGAGGATTTTGGCGTTGTAAAGAGGCTGGAAAGAAATCAGATTGCTTCGGTAGAGGATGTTTCTTGGACGAACATTAGGGAGCACTGAGGCATACAACGACAGCAGGATTGAGGCCGATATAGAGTATTTCAGACAGGCCATAAGCTGCTATTTCGTACTGTACAGATCCCAAAAGGCTCTATATCATCCGAACGCCAATGCTGGTCTCCATCAAGGCCCTTTCCGAAGCTTACTGCTAACTATGACGCTGAAGGCCCCTCGCCAGACGGGCGCGTGAGGATAGCTGCTGTACCAGTCCCAGGCGTGCGACCTGGCCTCCTATTCGCCGCCTCCTCTTGCTTCTCAGTATTTATGCTCTCCACATATTTTTCGATATCCTCAACAGGTAACATCTCGAGAGGTTTGCCAGGTGCCATAACCGCAATCTCAATGTTCTTCGCGCCAGTTTGAACAACCTCCAACAGGGACTTCACCGTCAACTTAATAGTTTCCTCTCTGTCCATATCACTCTTGTGGTTCCGCTCTAGAAACTCTCGTACTGTTTTGCTAGATCGTCCGATGGCGTTTGCCTTCCTGTTTGCTGTCAATATAGGAACAAAGACTTCACTGAGGAATTGAGACTAACCATGCCGAATAGATGCCTGAAGGTTCGGTTTGATATAAGCGCGGCGTCTTGTCATTTGGGTCGAAACCAACAATAAGTGTGCTAATTCCGAAGGGTCTAACACCGCCACTTTGTGTGTATCTCTGCTGTACTCCAGCAACATACTTGGTGATGTACTCAATTGACACCGGGTCCTCAACCGTTAATCGATGAGATTGCGCTTCTAACCGTGCCTTGTCAACTAAGATGCGTGCATCGGCATTGAGGCCTGCGAAAGCGAGGGCTACGTGGGTATCGACAAGACAGATTTTGGAAGGGGTAATCCGTGTGTCTTGCAGCTTCATTGCAGATCGCTTCTCGCATCCAAGCACGACAATGTCCTTGCCTTTCACTCCCACAGCACAAGTACCTATGGAGCATTATTTAGAGTCGTTGAATCAAGTATTTAGTCAGATAAATTACCTCGTTTCACAGCTTCGAGAGCATACTCGACTTGGAAGACGTGTCCATCAGGGCTGAAGACTAGAGACGTTGATTAGTTGCTCTGCTTCAGACAGTGATTGCTGTTCTCTCCTCCGTACCTGAGAGAGCTCGGTCATATCCCGAAGCCATGTTGAGGCTTTGGTGCTCGGAGTATTTGGCGAAGCTGTAACGGCAGTGAAAGCGGTAACAGTAGTGGCAGCTACTAAACAGCTAGTGGGTGTCTTTTGATGTGAGATGTGAAGAGCGCCTTACTATGCAGGAGCTTCCGCGTCGCTGTTCAGCCTGGCCGCCAAGATCTTGAGGTCGAGCTTGGACCACCAAAATTAATCTCTTGACATGACGATATCAGCGAGTCTTTAGTCGCCTTTTGTTCTCCACCGCTTCTTCCTTCTCTAGCCATTGCCCTCAATGGCGAGTTCTTCCAGATTGGTGCTGTCTTTGCGCCGAATAAGATGCTCTCCGGGCACTCTCCAGCGCACTTCTCGTATAAGACCGGCTGCTCAAGTACGATGGACGGGGAGCACTGCGGCGACATTAGAGCCATATCAACCGGATGAAAATGGAGGGGTTAAGAGTGGGCCAGCTCCTGCGAAGGCTATCAAGTTCACTTCGGACTCGTATGAGCCTTCCCTCTAGCTTTAACGCTATAAAAGCTATACTGAGCTCTGGTGTAGATATCCCGAGCTTAAACGAGATTCAAAGTTCGCCCAGATTACCAAGGAACATGTAAATTTCTTCAAAGAACTCCTTGGCTTGCAGTCAGCTGTTATAGACGGCGTATCTGCCAATGCAGTTGATGACATTGAACCATTCAACAGCGATTGGATGCGCAAATATCGCGGTCACTCGAAGCTTGTTCTCAAACCGGGGTCGACCGAGGAAGTCAGTAAGATACTAAAGTACTGCAATGACAACATGCTTGCAGTGGTCCCACAAGGAGGCAACACCGGCCTCGTTGGAGGCTCTGTCCCGGTTTTCGACGAGATTGTCATAAACCTACAGCGGATGAATAATATTCGGTCATTCGATGAAGTCTCAGGGATTTTTGTTGCAGACGCTGGTGTTATCTTAGGGGTCGCAGACAATTTTCTGGCGGAAAAGAATCATATATTTCCACTCGACCTTGGAGCAAAAGGGTCGTGCCAAATCGGGGGGAACGTCGCCACCAACGCTGGGGGTTTACGATTACTTAGATATGGAAGTCTACACGGTAACGTTCTTGGAATCGAGGCTGTGTTGCCCGATGGTACCGTAGTAGATGACCTATCCAAGCTGCGAAAGAACAACACAGGCTACGATATCAAACAACTCTTCATTGGCGGGGAAGGCACCATTGGCATTATTACTGGCATATCCATTTTGTGTCCACAGCGATCACCAGCCATAAATGTGGCGTACTTCGGTCTTGAAAGCTACGAAAAATGCCAAGAGGCTTTTAGAGAAGCTAAAAATCAGCTATCGGAAATTCTATCTGCATTCGAACTTATGGATGGGCGAAGCCAGAAGTTGGTTAATAAAGCTACAGGAAAGAAAATGCCCTTAGAAGGAGAATATCCTTTTTACTGCCTGATTGAGACCAGCGGATCCAACACTGACCATGATAGTGAGGTAGGTGAAGACGGATTTACTAGTTTGATGGACCAATAACTAAGCAACCCTGCAGAAATTACAGAACTTCCTTGAACATGTCATGGAAACGTCCGTGGTCTCTGATGGAGTTTTAGCTCAAGACCAAACCCAGATCCAAGAGCTTTGGGCTTGTCGTGAAGGCATACCAGAATGCCTTGGGCATTGGGGAGGTGTCTACAAATACGATCTGTCCCTCCCAATATCTTCCATGTATGATCTTGTTAACGATGTACGGGATAGACTCACCGAGGCTGGGTTAGTCGGAAATGGTGAATCTTATTCAGTTGTGGATGTCGTGGGCTATGGGCATATGGGTGATGCTAATCTACATCTTAATGTGCCGACGAGGCGGTACGATAAAGAAGTGGAAAAACAGCTAGAGCCCTTTGTTTATGAATGGGTGAATAGGAAGAATGGCAGTATTAGTGCCGAGCATGGACTGGGGATTGCGAAAAAGCCGTTTATTGGATACAGCCGCAGTGAGACGATGGTCAAACTGATGAAACAAATTAAAGATATGTACGATCCTGTAAGTTTTGTTTACCCGTGAAGGCCTGTTTCGAGATGTTACTCACTGACATGACTGTAGAATGGAATCATGAATCCTTATAAGTATATATAACTAGACCAATATAATGTCTAGAAAGGGGTGGTAAAATTAAGCACGCAAACATGATATGCTTACTACTATATCTCTTGTTTAGATTGTTACAGTAGCACAACCGCGATAATTACGAGCAGTCAAATTAGCACTCAATGCACATGTAAACAGCGAGAACTTTAGCGATATGAATATGGTAGTGATGAAGACTTTTTATTGTAACATTAACTTCTTGCTTCCTTACTCTATTCTCTTGAAACCTTTCCCGTTTTTTAGATACATCGACAGCCTTTTCACAGGCCCTCACTAACCAGAAAGCAACTTTATTGCATTCCCTTCATAAATTGCTCTCCGCTCTTCTTCGCCAAATAAGTCCTCCAATCCGTCCTTCATTCTGACTGCAAAGTCCTTGACAGCCGACGCTGGCGTAAAGGGGAAATCGCTACCATATAAAAACCTATCATACCCAATGCCATACCCCTTAATCAAGGCTGCCAACTGCCCGCTCCCCCCCTTATCACCCGCAAAACAAAACCCAGCTAAGTCAAAATAGCATTGGCGTGCCAATGCCTGGCGGACTTCGGCATCGCTCACTAAAATGCCGCCGGGGATGACATGCGAAAAGCCAATGAAGCGGGAAAGAACTGGGGGAAGAGCACCCCCAACGTGCGGGATTATCAAGCGGATATCAGGGCAACGAAAGATGGTACCGCTCAAGAAAAGGTTTGTTACGGCGCGGGCAGTATCAAAGAAGAATTCGTACATCGGAAGGGGGTGTTGGGAGGCTAGCGGTGTGGCACTGATCACCAGTGGAGATGATGCAGTGCCGGACGAGTCACAGGCAATGCAAGGCCTGGTAGGATGAATGAAAATGGTTGCCTTTATCTGATTCAGTTTTTCGAACACGGGTTGAAAGCGCTCGGATCCAAGGTAATGGCCGTGGAAGTTTGTAAGGAGGCAGAAACCGTCAGCTCCCTCGGCATGTGCTACTTCGATCTCTTCCAGCGCGGCTGGGACGTCTGGGAGGGGCAAAGAGGCCCAGAACCCAAATTTGGATGGGTGGGCGCGCTTCAAGGAGGCAACGTAGGCATTGCAGCTGCGGGCCAGACGCCGGGCGAGAGCATCGTCACCGGGCACGAGATGGATTCCTGGGGTGCTGATGCTAAGGATTGATTTGCTGACATTTGTCTCAGCCATCATGCTGAGATGAGATTCTAGGGACCATGACTATAACATGAGTCAATTGGTGTACTTTGTTGCGGGAGCGAAGGGACTTCTACTGGTATGGCGGGCATCCCATCTGGGTTTTTATGGCCATTGCGAGCGAGCTCCTCACAATACTCGGGTGGAAGGAAATGCGAATGCGTATCTATACGCTGTGGAAGCTGAGAAGTTTCGGCCATTTTTTATGCTACTGTGAATAAAGAAGTAACCTTTCGTTATGTATGTAGGAGAGGGGGGAGAGTTGTCGTGGGGCCGGATAAGTTGTAAAGAAGTCATGTTGGAGGACTAGATCTGATATAAATAAGTGTGAGCAGAAAACCGGACTGCCGCAGCCGTCTTCCAAGCCCTTATTATGCACTTCCCATACGACAGGTTTACTGGCATTAGCTAGTATTGGACTATCGTGATTGCTGCAGTTGCGCTGGACGTCTTTCAGTCTGCCCCACTTCCAGCCCGTTATTTCTTCCCCTCGCTGCCGCACTTTAATCAATTTCGCACGCTTGAGTTGAGCATGACCAACACAACCACCACAGTAACTCCTCAACCACTTAGCCGTTGCATACCGGGCCGGCAAGATGGAGAAGGTTACGGATAAGATCGCTGCTCTGCCTGAAGATGCGACCTACTTCTCGCTGGAGTTCTTCCCACCGAAGACTTCAATGGTATTACACTCGTAATTCTACCCTCCTCGGCATTCCCCAGACTGACTTTTCCAGGGGTTTTCTAACCTTCAAACTCGCCTAGAGCGCATGTCCCGGGCACTGCGGCCGCTCTTCGTCACGGTAACGTGGGGTGCCGGAGGTTCCACAGCCACCAAGTCCCTCGAGCTCGCCGAGATCTGCCAACGCCAATTGAGCCTTACCACATGCCTCCACTTGACATGCACAAATATGAGTCGTTCCCTTGTGGATGATGCGCTAGAACAAGCAAAGGCACTAGGAATTCGTAACATTCTAGCCTTGCGCGGAGACGCGCCAAGGAGCGAGGAATACCGGGACGAAGCACAACTGCTTGGAGGAGACTCCAACGACGAGTTTACCTGGGCAATAGACTTGGTACATTATATTCGAAAGAAGTATGGAGACTATTTCTGCATCGGAGTCGCTGCGTATCCAGAGGGCCACGCAGACCAGTCACATCCAGAACATCAGGATCCCCTATTTGACTTACCGTATTTGGTAGAGAAGACAAAGGCCGGAGCGGACTTCATCATGACACAACTCTTTTTTGACGTCGAGGCATACGGTAGGTTTGAAAAGTTGCTTCGGACACATCCATCGGGGGTTTTTAAGACAATCCCAATTATCCCGGGTTTGATGCCAATACAGAGTTATCAGATACTTCGACGGACGACTAAATTAAGCCATGCTAAACTACCCCCGGATATTTTTGCGCGTTTGAATGCTGTCAAGGGTGATGATGAGTTGGTGAAACAGATCGGTGTCGAGATATTGAGCGAGATTATCGAACGCGTCAAGAAAACGCAAGGAACTGGAAAGAAAGGATTTCATTTCTATACATTGAATCTTGAGAAAGCAGTTGCACACATCTTGGAAAGATGCCATCTAATCCCGCAGGCTCTTATAGAAGAAGAAGAAGAAGCGATAACTTTTGACTACTTAGCTAATCTTGTGCCACCGGAGGGAGCTGTCACATGTAAGGATCGTCGACGACTGTCATCGGCGAACTCAGGTCCGCGCAATCGTGTCATTATTACAAAATCTTCTAAATCCAGTAATGCGAGCTTCGAAGCACCGGAGGACGAGGCAGGGGTACTGAAAGACCCTACCAACACGAGAGCAAATACACTTGCTATCTCCGAGGGCGAAGGCGCACTAGGACGGGAAGCGACTTGGGACGACTTCCCCAATGGCCGTTGGGGGGACGCGCGATCTCCAGGTATAGTTGCGCCTGTACAAGGTCTCTCTGCTGTTGGCAAAACTTGCTAACAGTTATTTAGCGTTTGGAGAAATTGATGGCTACGGTCCCACACTTCATGCCTCGACCCCTCAAGCACTTAGATTTTGGGGTTATCCCATAGTAGTCGATGACATATCTAGCATATTTCGGCGGCATATCTCCGGAGAGTTGGATGCTCTTCCTTGGAGCGAGGAAGGGCTCAATCCTGAAACAAACACGATACGTGATGAACTCCTCAAGCTCAATAGCAAAGGCTGGTGGAGTGTAGCTAGTCAGCCTGCCGTAAACGGTGTCAAAAGCACCGATCCAATCTTTGGCTGGGGTCCGCGGAATGGTTTCGTTTTTCAAAAGGTGACTTCCGATTCCTCCAAGTGACACATGAGTGGGCTGATTAAACTATTCCAAGCCTTTCGTAGAGATTTTCCTACCATCCGCCGATTGGAAGAAACTACAGCAGCGATTAGACCAGCATGACCAAATTACCTATTTCGCCGGTAACAATGCAGGTCACTTCTCTGCATCCAACGAAGGTTCAGTCAATCCTGTAACTTGGGGCACATTTGCTGGGAAAGAGTGCGTTGTTCCTTTCCAGGCCTATTTTCGTCTGCATTTGGGATTCTTGCAGTAATGTCGGCTAACTGACGTTAAGGATTATCACTCCAACTATTATCGAGTCTGTCTCATTCCGTGCCTGGCTTGAAGAAGCATTCAGCATATGGAATGAATGGCAACGCATCTATTCTCCACGGTCAGCCACTGCCAAACTTATTGGTAGCATCAAAGATGATTACTGGTTGGTAAATATTATTCATCACGCGTACTTGGATAAAAGTGCTCTTTGGGATTTCTTAGCTATAGAATAAGCAGGATAAGCATTGGATGTCTGAGCGAAGTATTGGATTTTTGCATATGTACTGAAGTATGATGGGGAAGAAGGCAGGCGTCAAAGATGAACTAGGTGTTGAGGTGTTTTGTGCGTCACTTGCCATTCAAGGCCACAGCGGGATCTAATGTCATTCCCATAAATTTTGAAGTCCACTGACTTATTTCGTGCAATATATCTCCCTATGAAATCTCCTGACTGCCTGTACCGCATTTGTGTTGTCTTAAATACGCTAGCCTGTATAGAGTTATCCAGTGCCAAAAAACTCCTTAGACCAGTACATTCGTAGAATTTATATGATGCCAAGAATTAGATGTCCTGAGTTTTTTGCCGAATGAATCTCCCTAAGTCAAGCTTGAGCGCATCGAATGACAGCGCTGTACGTGGAGTGTTTGTTTGGGATCTAATAATAGTTTCACCCTCTCGCATATTTTCATACTATGCATAGTCGATATAAATATACGCGCGAGTTATTCATCTAGTCCTTGCTAGGCTATGTGGGCTTTGGATAAACCCCTAAAGCACTTCAGAGGGAAATAAATAGAGGAGCTTACACAGGTTTTTTTAATTATTTAAAGCTACATGGGTATAGTTGGATGACCTAAAGTACACCTACGCCTTACCAGTGCATGAAAAAGGTTCGTGCAGCATAGCATAAGGCCCAACTACCTGACCTACTAGTAACTAAACATAACCATGGCCGTTACTAGTGATCTTCAACAATTTGTTCGAGCATCGCATGCACATCAAACAAGGTCGCGATTGTCCGACCGGTAGTAAAGCTACCGTAGTGGTCTTGATTAGAAAAGAGCAAATGATACTATTTTCGGGAAGTAATTCTTGGTTCAGGAACGGAGAAACCATTCTGGCGTCTTAACATCCACTGTTGCGCAGATTACTGGCAGAAATTAGAACATATTTAGGTTTAGCACGTAAGCGGAGTTCATAATCCACGGGTTGGTTCTCTAGCATTCTCCTAACTCTGATAACAAAACTTGTAGATGGGTGTTTAACGCATACGAACAGAACTAAAACAGTACTACGCATTTGTTAGATGGATCTTGAACACGAGAAATCAACCTATTTCTCGATGAGTATCAAATCATTAAGTCTGTTGTAGGGCCCAACAGAACTTAAGCTTCTGCTGGGTATAATTCTGTCTTCCCATCACCTACGTAGCCGAGCGGGGGTCTTCAGACAACTTTTTAACATGCCTTTGGCCATCAACTCTGTAAGAGGCTCTGCCATAAATTGTTTTCTTTGCCATCCAAAATTCTTGTAACGCTATAAATATTCCACTTTGTCGACTGCAAGGTACTCCATCTACCAGAAGCCAACCCTCGATGCAAATCTCAACATGAAGTTTAGCATCGCTGCTCTCTTTTCGTTCAGCGGCCTCGCAGTAGCATTGCCACTCGCCATCCCTGGTACCAGTGGTGACAATGTTCAGATCATCGAATGTCTCGAACGGAGAAACGGCGAGTAGCGAGGCAGTAGGGGAATGGCGCACCGAGTGTCAGCGCGGTAATTTCGGGCTCGAATACATCCTGGACAAGAGGGGTGTAGCCCCTGAAGCGGGTCAGCTAGCTGTGATTGGACCGTACGTTATTCGTTTCCTAGCTCCAACCGTGCGGCCCGAGAAGGCTTGAATCAAGGATGTCTGCTGACTCGGACTTACTAGACACGACGCTGCTTAACTACTCTCCCCGAAAGACACTGTTGCGCCTAAGAAAGAGGAGACCGTGTATCGTGATCTCTGGACGCCACAGCGTAAGCTCTTCTTAGGTTTATTTTGTGCTTTTAGATAGAGCTGTGCTAAAGTCAAATGAACGGTGGCCATGCTAAGGAACCGTGCTTGTCGAACCGACGAGGCCGTTCCATGATCCAAGACTCGAACTTCAACCAGAGGGGTGCGGGGCAACCACGCTATGCTCTTCCAGAGTTTCTTGATAATCCATCGCTCAGGCCGTGCTGGTGTGAATACCTTTGGGCCGTGGAGTAATTACTGTAATACAGCGGATGGTGAGGATGATGTATTGCAGAGGGCATGATATAACCTGTGTCCCGGGGCAAAGCTGGATGGTGTGATGGCATCATGGCCTTGGTGGTGTTATCGATATGTCGAATAGGTTAACTATAGCCTCGAGAGATAGTGTTTAATAGAGTGTTATCAGTCGCCATAAGCCGCAGCGAATCGTCGCGCTTGTGCCTTTCTTCTTCTCTCTTGTGTTGCTGACTCCCGTATTGAGCCTGCTATCGTATTTGTAGTAGCATTGTCCTGTCTAACTTCTGAAATGGCTTCCGTCGTTGCTTTCGAGACCCCTTCGCTTCGAACTGCTTCCCACGGGACGACTTCAGGTGCAAGTGACTCATCCCGAGGAACCGACGGCACTGGTTTGCGCACAATTGGTCGGTAAGCTAGTTCTGGGGGTTTTTGCTTGGGCGGTGGGAACTCAGTTGAGCCAGGAAGCTCGTGGTATACGGGTTTACCCTGATTCAACACTGGAAGCGAGGGGAAGTAGCCAGACGTGCCTCTAAGACGAAGTGACGTGCCTCTGGGATTGAGACTGGGATTGGGCTCCTCCAGCTTAAGAGGAGTCGCTGGCATTGCGACTGGCATAATGGTGAGTGGCTCTATATCAATTCGATCAGCAATTTGGTGCCGAAGTCGAAGACGAAGTGTTTATCATACCAGGAAAGTTCTCATTCTCGGGCTGTATTTCCCGTGTAGTGACCGATGGTACTTCTTTGATACTAGCTTTAATCGCTCTCTTCCTGGCAAATGGACTCTTGAGGGCTTCTTCTTCTACCTCAAGTGGGGATGTCCTAGACCGGTAAGATGGCGGCGGTGAACCAGGGGCTTTGAATGAACCCCCTCCTCCATCTTCTCCTGTACTCTCTATTGCTTGCATAGAGTTTATTGCACCCATAAGACTCCGATGGCACGTTCTCAACGACAATTCTTTTGCTATGAGTTTCTGATGATGACTTAGAACCCACTCAAACCTCTGCTTCATCTTAGCTCCTCCGTGACTCTCCCCATCTATCCTAGCGCCTTCAACGTATAGTCCAATATCGTTCAGAGAGCGGTGGATATCCGTGATTGCGCCGTCAACCCAGGCTTTCTTTCCTGGAACGCCGGTGAGATGGGCTGAGATCGTCGACAACTTCCGAAGGCGTAAGGCTTCTACAACATCTTCGCGCACGCGTTGAATGAGGGTGATGAAGGCGCGATTTTCAGATGAGACTTCCTTGAGAGCAACGGCGAAATCGACGAGGCGGAATACAGTTGTGATGCTCGTGAAGACACTGCCAGCGCCCGAGTCAGCCATGCTGAGAGGAGGCGTTGGCCTGTGCAGCCAGGGAATGGACAAGAACGGGCTCAGCCCGAGAAGGAGTTAACGTGAGTTACGGTTGGCCTTTGGTGAGATACAGTAGAAAGGCTTAGGGATTGAGCTCAATTCAGGTGGGCATCCTTATCTTGGGGCCGTGTTTTGGATATGCATGTAAAGAAGCTTGATAACCAATTAAGCATTTCATTAAAGTGGGACTTTCGAGCACGACAACAGCCCTTGCTTGCTGCGTCGAGCGGGGATGATGGCCCGCACCACCAACCCCAAAATAGAATGCGGGGCCGCGAAGTGTTGCAGATTGGCTTTGCGCAGCCACGAAGCGGGATTTGTTTGCTTTCCTGGTTGCATGAGGACACCTGCTGGAAGCCGGAACTAGCATTAATTTCCGCCCTAACATCCGAAAACGCTGTAATCTGGCGCAGCCTCGCCGTATTATGAAAGGCCTAGAAGACTGCAATCAGCTGGAGCCTCAAAAGATGCGTGATTTCGCTCCTGCCAGGCTCAGCTGGAAAAACAATTACAGTCTGTACGAGCTTCTCCCCCCCGCGTGCGCGCAGCACACTAGTCAAGTGCACCATCCAGCGTAGATACTGCGTGCTTGCCAAAAGAGCTGTGCACCCGCAAGAAAGGCAAAGCCTTTAATTTTTTAAGCCTAATTACAAGAGTTAAACTTGAAATTCTCTAGTGTGTACGAAGCGAAATTGCTGTGTGTGTGTGTGTTGCGCGCACACGGAGGGAGAAACCGAAGCTCGTACAGACTGTATCTACAATGAGTAACTACAACAACAGGAAAGGCCAGCCATTCAACATTATTTGTTTTTAGCCATTAATCTGTCGAACCACAACCTCGCTAAAAGCCCTTGGTGGGCTTAGCGAACGCCCTGTCTCATCGACAATTTGCACCAGGGCAGGGAATATGACAATGCTGCCAGGCTCATGGCCATGGGGATTTTCCCACTCAAGTTTCCATGAGCTGGGCTGTGAGAAAAGCATGAACGCGAAGCCGGCAGCCCGCTTCAAAATTTCCTCTAGGTTGCGACGACGTTGGTTATTGTCCACGCGCTCGTCTGTGTAAGGACGAAGAACTGCGTCCAAAACCTCCACAGCCTGGAGAATATTGTGATTCCGTGGATCGTTGGCCGAGAAAGCATTGCCGCCGTATGTTGTTCGCATGAGTTCCGCAGTCAAGATGCGCCATTTGCTTAGAAATGCTGTTCGAACTGAAGATTGATCAGATGATGAAAAAGAAGCCATTCGCTGAGAATTACTTACCCTGGGGTTTACTATCCAAGCCCGTCATTGAATTGATGCAACTGGCAACTTCGGCAGGCAGGAATGTAATTCTCGGGTCACCACCGAATTGAATTCTCGATACGACAGCCCAGGCAATACAAAGCCGGAGTGCAGTTTCTCGTGTAGTTGGGTTCGCGAGTATCGTATTGAGGGTTCCAATTGAGGTTGGGAGTCCATCACCAAGAGCTTGAAGGGCGTCAAGATTAACAGCACCGGTACTGACTCGAGCACTATGATAGTAACTCTGCACGTGGTTTTTGATCGAATTGCTGATTTTGGAGATTTCTCCTACGATCGCGTTGTCCTCAAGCGGCTGGGGCAAGTTGTTTTCGACAGTTCTAGTGGCCAGGTTGGCATTATCTAGTGATTGTACGTTGATAGCAGGTTGCTTCTCCTGGCGAGAAGAGGCTGCAGCCCTGGCTTCCTGATCTAGAGTCTGATGGCGATTATTTGACTTTCGTTTGAAAAGCCAAAACAAGAGAAACCCAATAGCGGCGCCTGCTATCGCACAGCCAATACCGATGCCAGCAGCACCCGCCGTGGAGACAGACTTATGGGAGTGCGTGCTGGTAGACGAAGCTGAAGGTGTAGAAGTGGAGGTAGAATTGGTCGCTGACAAAGTGGAGGAAATGGACTTGGCTGAAGTAGAAGAGATGGAAGCGGACATAGAAGTCGAGATTGGTATGTTAGAAGTCGTAACTGGTGAGGTTGTAGCAGCAGAAACGGGCGTGATAGCCGCAGGAGAACCAAATGTTGTACTATATGGAGAAGTCCCCGTACCAAAGAAAAGTTTATCTCCATTCGTCCCTAATGAAACTGGGTCACCAGCAGTAACTACTACGGATCCAGGTGATAATGTCTTGCCATCCTCAAAGACGAGCCCAACTCCGGATGTGGCGTAGTATAGGGTTGCGATAGGGGAGTAAGAATCTGCTCCGGTTACAGTAGCCCAAACTACGTAGGCTTGTGCACCTAAAGACATGACTTGAAGTTATTGCAGAATATACCTGGATTAACAACAATTAACGCTAGGAAAATTGGAAGGATGAAGTGAAGATGCACCTGCGGGGAGGTGTTGTAGACGGGTAATATCTGGAATGGCCAAGCCGCGCCGTGGGGTCCAACTTGCGCGCTTGAGAGCTTCAAGGATGAGCTCCAAGAATAAGGACAAGCATCGACTCCTAAATTTTCCAAATTCGTCCGCGGCACAGCAACGAGTGTGACAGCCTTGCATGAACCTTTCCCAACACCCAATTTCTGAGTGGTGAAAGGCCGCTGCGGCGTAGTTGCAGAGGGGCAGAGTCGGAAGGGAGTTTTAGTAGGACATAAATGCAGTGAAACGGTAATTCATCATGTGCACAGGGTAGGATAATCTTTGCCAACCAATAGAAGCAAATCTGTGGTGGTAGTTTGACAACGAGTTCGAAAACTTAATCGTCTACTTACCGAAGCGGAATGAATGTTTCGTCGCAAGATGAAACCAAGGTTCTTGAAGATTGGAAGACGACTCTTTACTAGATGGCGCGCTAGGTGGCCGAGAAACGAATCAGGATGCGAAATTACAGCAGCATGCTCCAGCTCGCGAGGCTGTGGGAAACGCAAGCACTCGTCCGCTAGGCCGTGCGGCATGCTTCCGGTTCCACTCTTAAGATTGCTAGCCTGCCCGGAGCCAGGGTCAAGCGTTTTTTGACATGCAACAATGCAAGATGGACAGTGTGAAGCCTCATATGATCGTAGGTGTTGACTTTGGGATGACATGTACGTCTCACATTCTAAAACGACGTTGGAGTGGGGGGTTCTGCCTACTAGGACGACTGTACGGCCTTCGGGCCGAGCGCCTCTTTTGTCGTCTATTCATCATTCAGCCGTGTTAAAGCACTGACTCCATATTTCTACAGGTACTGGCGTATCTTACGCCAATCTATCAATTGGGTCAGACATCGTAAGATGGGTTCAGAAATGGCCAGGCAGATTCCAGGCAAATGAGAACAAAGTCCCTACCATCCTAGTCTATCCAATAAACCAGAACGAACCATCATCATGGGGATTTCTCTCCGAAACGATAGCAGAACAGACTGCAGAGGACAAAGAGTATAAGGAGTGGTTCAAGACGTGTCTAGATCCTCAGAAACTGCGCCAAAAACAAACTGAAGACCCCGAAAACGCGCCGAAATCACTGGCGGAAGTAGAAAAGTGGTATGAAGACTACCTCCGTCGTTTATACCAATATATCGCTTTCAAACTCGGACCGGAGCTGTCAGGAGTGTCGTGGGAAGAAGCAAGGATTGAATTCATCTTCAGCGTTCCCACAACTTGGGCTCCGAACCCGACTGTGGAGAACTTTCGTTCAATTGTTGACCGAGCTGGTTTCGGAAGGGGATTTCACCATTCAGTCACCATCGGGTTGACAGAAGCCGAAGCTGCTGCTGTGCATGTCTCCACTGAAGCATCAGGTATTTTCAGAGTAAGTGTCCTAATGATACTGGTTCCATGGTAGCCACGCTAATCATCCTCAGGAACAAGATATCTTACTTGTCTGTGACGCTGGCGGTGGCACAACGGTATGTCGGATAGCATACGGGTGATTTGTCTTGAGAATATGCTGACCGTCTATTTCGAAGGATCTCTCTGTCCTGAGGGTCTCAGATACATTGAGCCAGAGCATTTCACTAGAACAACTCGATGTGGTGTTTGGTAAGTTCGCTCAATAAATAGTATCCCATCATTATACTAATTCCAATTCCTGGGTAGGCGAGACAATAGGTTCTGCTGCAATAGACTACGAATTTGAGAAGCTTGTTCTAGCACGTCTACGGCAAGCCAATCTCTACACTAGGCTTCCACTCTCACTCGAAGATGCAGCTTGGGAAATGATGAAGGGTAGGGACTTCCAGAGCGTTAAGTGTGAATATGGTTCACCAGATGATACACCCCTATTTTCCATAGCGGTGCCCAAACTTCCTGCCTCGTACTCTAATCCGGAACTCAGGATTAAAGATGGGGAAATGACTTTTATGCGGTGAGTTGACCTGTTTTCACCTGATCATAAACTCTTATATTCTGAAACCTAGATTCCTGACTTTCAAGAAGAGAGGAGCTACAAAGAATGTTTGACAAGCAGATAGAAAAGCTGTTCAAATTGATAGACACACAACTGCAGAGCCTATTTCGGAAGCTGCCTAACGAACAAGTAGTATGTTTGTTCTTTCACTAAGCAATCAATATCCACTAATGAGCGTTAGGCGCATCTCGTGCTCTCTGGCGGCCTGGGAAACTCAGCATATGTTCAGCAACGCTTGCGTGCCCGATATACTTATGGATCTGTATCATCGCACCCGAACGCTAGCATAATGCAGGTCAGGATAGCTCCTGACCCACAACTTGCCGTTTGCAAAGGCATGGTGGCCGACAGGATCCGTAAGATTAACACTAACAAGGGCGTGCTCGGTTGGCGCTGTTGTCGTGCTTCCTACGGAACGATTTGTAAAGTCCTCTACAACAAGAAAAATCCCGAGCATGTTGGAAAGCCGATAACTAAAGATCCAATGAATAACAAGATGTATATAACACAAGCCATCGCCTGGTTCATCAAGAAAGGAGAATCCGTTTCCGTAGACAGTCCTATCATCTACAACTTCATTCGCAAGGTCACACCTGGGGACCCTCGGAGAGCATTTCCCACCAGCATCGTTACTTCTGATGTCGACAAGCAATTTCTCCCATACCAAATGAACTACGGTAAGTCTAACCTCTCGCCTGCAAGTTATTGTCTGTAATGAGCTCATGCAGTTTTCAACCTCCTATAGAAACTAGGATTCTCTGTGAAATTCAGTCAGATCTCGCTGGTGCCGACGAACGCAAGTTCGTTGAGAAAAACAAGAGCTTCTGGAGCATTGGAAAGCACTATTTAAAAGTCGAGTATCAAGTGCGCGTCATTATTGGTCCTGCCGACATTCGGTTCGAACTTTGTGAGTTTACTTGCTTTTCTCCGTATCCTCGTCATCTCTTCCTACTTGCCAGCACCACGACCCCCTTTTATATATATATATAAATTATGGGGCTAACTACATGTCTAGGGTTTGACGGCCAAAAACTCAGCAAAGACGAGCCCATTCGCGTCGAATGGACGCCTGCACCCGCTCCTCCACCGCAGCCAGTCTCGCCACGTGTGTATGGGGATGAAGTCCTTGTGATGCAGAACAGCAACACGAGTATGCAAAATGGGTGGCAAAACGGGAATACAAGCCCGAAGACCAATAGTAGATTTCCTGGATATTACTAAGTTATTGCTCTGTTTCATCTTTCTAGTGAGGGCGTGGGGAGAGTAGACTAGCGCTTTGAAGGAGATATTCTCTAAATGGATTTGAGTATGTTTTGATATATTGATGGGGTAATGCATTGGGTGATGCTGCACCTACACTACTTTGGCCTAGTGCATCGAGTAAAATATGAAGGTCTGTTATCTGAACCCAAGAGCCCTAGAGCACTTGCTATGTATACCAAAAGCGGCTATCAAAGCCATGATCAAGGTAGCGCTAGATGGCAAAATAAGAACCCTTGAGTGTCTCGTAAAATACGACTAAAGGTATATTGGTTCTGCTGAAATACTCAAATTTTACAGGATTAAACACCTCTCCGAGTGCTTTATCTTCATCATCCTACGTTGGCTAGCTAGCAGTATGGCGAACTTTTGATCTCTTACTTTTCTAAGGCCGACTTCGACTCTAGGCATAATTACATAGGGACATAGTCCAATCGGAGCACGAGAGAACATGCAATCTGCTTTCTAGATTAATATTTGGACTCTGGTTTAGCTATTTTTAGTCTTACAGGTGTATGGCAGAGAAAACATCCCTGCTAAGGGAGAGGTTGAGCTTAGCTTAAGCTCTTGCCCACAAGAAACTCTGGACCTCAAGACTTGAAAAATCCGAGGTGGTCCGTAGACAATGCACTTTGAGCAGCGACGTCCATGCGAGGGACGGAGGCCTGTAAGGACTTCCACGAGGAAGTGCACGCAAAAGGCCAATTCAGCCTTTGTTCCTGACCCTCGCTTGCCCGGCTTTCCAAATATGCCTCATAGCAATCCCTGCTTCTGCAAATCATAATAGACCTTCTCAGGCATGACGTTCCCATCCGCATCCTCCATCTGGACAATGTTCTCCACATTGGTCTTCTCTTTCTTTTTGTCACGGGTAATTTTATCCCACAGCTTCAGCGCATCTTCAATGCCAGTGATTTCCCTGAACAGCGTCGTATTTGTAATTCCTAGACATTTAAGTCCATAAATATGTCTGGGCTCGTTGAAATGCTTGTCAAAAGCTCTGCGGCCCATATACACGAAATTACCGCAGATTTCGCACGGAAATTCGACCCCTAGGCCATGCAGCTTGTACAGCCAGAATGGGATTGGCTTGCCGTCCCAGGCAAGCGGGAGTTTTAATGGATTGTAGATTTTCTCCTCCCCGTCTGAATCGGAGTCGCCGTCGGGATTTGCGCCGCCCACTGGCTCAGCGGCTTCGGCGTAGAGTGCCGCGAGCTCTTGTTGCCGCTCGCGGTCCGTCATACCCTGCTTACGCTCGACATTGACTCGTGTATCACTGCGTTCGGTTTGCATGGCTGAGGAGAGTTTGTGGATGCGAAATTCGCGCTCGGCGACGGCGCGTTCTTTCAAACGCTGGCCGGGGTTGCCAGGTGGGGAGTTGCCATTTGACGGTCTATCTGTATCAGCAGTGCCCCCGCGGGCTTTGCGTGCTTCGGCGGCGCGAATGTGTCGTTTTCCTGTTAAGTGGCTTTTGTAGACATTCTCGTTCTTGAATTCCTTTTCGCAATCTGGACACCAGATTCCCTCTCCCGTACCTTCAATTTGGGGACCGGATTCCTGTAGAGATTGTTTCGTCCATTCTGACACCTGGTCCTTTTCCCACGCATCCTCAAATTCGCGGTCGAAGCTTCCAAAAAGCTTTTCTAGGTCCTCGAGCGGCTTCGTTCTTCGCATGAAACTCTCCAAGTACTGTGCGAGTGAGCCGACATAGCGGAAATATTGATCCGTCATTTTATCATAGTATCGGATGGAAGTGAATGTGTCGAATGTATCGAGATACTGAAGATATGTCAGGCGTCTCGTGCCCTTTACGCCTGGTAGGTTCAAGTAATCTTCGTGTAGTGTGGTCAGATCAAAGAATCGGCCATAGCCCTCCTCACCAGCGAACATGGCATCGATTTCTGAAGCCGCCGCCACATTTTCTTCTGGAGATCGCCGCTTGTACGCTTTCTCAAGGTTCTCAACAGGCTCGTTAGGGTACCGGCGGTGGAAGTCCTTGATGGATGTAAGCTCTTTGTAAAAGCTCTCGAAAGGGTCGCCAGTGGATATGGACTGGATTTCGCGGGTTCGCTCGCCTTCGCCGTCTTCGTATATTTTGAGAAGGCGTGTCGATTGGTCTTGAATGTGAGAGAGGAATCGCGCAATTTGGTGGTCACGACTGAGGCGATCGCGAATCTACGTAGATAAGTTTGTTAGAGAAGGTGGTGATTTCTTGGATATTGAACGTACGTGTTTTGGCTCTTCAAGGACGCGATCCGCGATTGCTTGCTCTAGCCTCTCGAGGTCCTCATGGAGAACTCTCTGATCTTCAAGTATCATAACTGAGGTTTATGAGAGAATTAACAAGACGAATATGATACAGGCCTAGAGAGACAAGCAAAGCAAAGCTGGTGCGGGTTTCCGAAGAAATGAATGGAATGTTACTCTTGGTGACTTGCGCGTAGGTGAAGTTCTGAGGGTCGAGCGGCGAGGTTTCGCCGAAAATCTTGCCCAGAGCCTTGAGCTTCAACAACCGTCTGCAACCTCTAGAGCCTCCTTGCGACAACCTTACTGTCTCTAGAATATACGACTCACTATCATCGCATATATTTGAAAGGCTTACGGGGAATACTATTGAACAAAATGGCGGACGGAATCGATCGCAAAGCAGAGGGTTTGTTGCGCGTCTTGGTAGAATGAAGGGACATGAGCTGACGAGATGTAGAGAAGATGGAGTTTTCTACCTCCAAAGAAGTCACAGTGTGAGTTACATCGAAGCATTTCTGAGGGAAATATGCTGACTTGAATAATTCAGTGCGCCAACATGTAAGACTAAATTTCGAAACTGTTCGACGTGAAACTAACTGAATTTCTCTAAGTTGAGGCTATGCACTTGAAGGGTGAGCTACATTGAGAAGCCTCCTCGGATGTTGCTAAGTTGATAACAGAAAATCTTCTTCGAGGAATTTACGCATACGGCTATGAATCTCCCTCCGCAGTTCAGTCCCGTGCCATCGTTCAGATATGCAAAGGTCGAGACACTATCGCTCAGGCGCAATCGGGAACAGGAAAGACGGCTACATTCTCCATCAGTATTCTCCAAGTCATTGATACGGCAGTCAGGGAAACACAAGGTCTGCTATTACAATAATATCTAAAATGACCAAAGACTAATAGACATACTAGCTCTCGTTCTTTCCCCCACACGTGAACTTGCTACCCAGATTCAGTCTGTCGTCATGGCTCTCGGCGATTATATGAATGTTCAGTGCCACGCCTGTATTGGAGGAACCAATGTGGGAGAAGATATCCGTAAGCTTGACTATGGCCAGCACGTTGTGTCGGGAACGCCAGGACGTGTCGCAGATATGATCCGTCGCCGAAATCTCAGGACCCGGCATATCAAGATGCTTGTTCTAGATGAGGCTGATGAACTTCTAAACCGTGGTTTCCGGGAGCAAATCTACGATGTCTACCGCTACCTACCGCCTGCCACTCAGGTCGTCGTCGTTTCTGCCACCCTTCCCTACGATGTGCTGGATATGACTACAAAATTCATGACAGATCCAGTCAGAATCTTGGTTAAGCGTGATGAATTGACGCTCGAGGGCTTGAAACAATATTTCATTGCTATTGAAAAGGAGGAATGGAAATTCGACACGCTCTGCGATCTTTACGACACCTTAACCATCACACAGGCCGTCATCTTTTGCAACACGCGTAGGAAGGTGGACTGGTTGACCGACAAGATGCGGGAAGCAAACTTCACCGTGTCCTCAATGCATGGTGAGATGCCACAGAAGGAGCGTGACAGCATCATGCAGGACTTCCGTCAAGGCAACTCCCGCGTTCTCATATCCACCGATGTGTGGGCTCGTGGCATTGATGTGCAGCAAGTATCGCTGGTCATCAACTACGATCTCCCTAGCAATCGTGAAAACTACATCCACAGGATTGGGCGAAGCGGTCGTTTTGGTCGCAAAGGTGTTGCGATCAACTTTGTCACTAGCGAGGATGTCCGTATCCTGCGCGATATTGAGCGTAAGCTGATAAATATCCCTCACAGAAGAAAGTCGCTAATTCTCTTCAGTATATTACTCAACTCAGATTGATGAGATGCCGATGAATGGTAAGAATCGGAACTGCTACGTCAATGAGATAACGCTAATATATTACAGTCGCGGATCTCCTTTCTTAAAATATCCATTAAACAGCCATAGTATGAGAGAAATACTGTGATTTCCAGGACTTAACGGAGTCGGCGGTGTTATCTTGGTGGCCATTCAGGGTGAAGTTAGCGTGGAGGAAATGGGCATTGTAGCCAAAAAGTTTGATCCCCTCTTCAGTTTACATTTCTGCGATGCTGACATGCTCTGCGACCTTCTAGCTCGAGAGTTTCTCAATTCAGATACCAAATTGACACATGTATTGCTATTGACTGATTATCGCATGCCTCGTCTTTGACTTCGACGAAAGAGATGATTGGCAAATTGGACTGAATAAGCCGCAAGTCTTATTGAGAGTGTCATCAAGGCCATCAAAATACTAGTCGTTTTCTGGTCAGTCAATTAAGGTGCATGAAATTTCTGCTTCATTAGTCTTGTCAGAGGAAAGGGTGGAGGATGAGGTAGTGTGGGGTTGGTTGTAGGTAGTATTTCCCTCTTTGGTCCGCTAAAATTGCAGTGCCTGCACAATGGATCAAGATTACATCGGGGGAAAGATATCACAAATCCAGCATACACCTCCAACCATTTGGTTCTTTTGATCCTATTAGCGAATCTGGTCGGTTACCTTACCACTTGCATTTAAGGGAAAGTTGAGGCTAGAGAGCCGGGATCTGTGTACATATCCCACCGGGCTTAGAGAGACATTTAAAATGTTTTTGCTTAGCTTTTTACTTTATTTTGATTATATACAAGGGCATCATGCAGAGGGCAGGCGAGTTATGAGTAATATGTAAACGATATTACTATACTAGCCTCACCTAGGGCTTTAGTGTACGATGCTTGAAGATGTCAGTATAGGCAGAAATGTAGCAGATTTTGCACAACGGCATAGGCGTGCTCTAGGATATTGCGCCTCTGCATACCGCTCTATTTCCCTGTCAGGACCTTGATTGTATCAAATCCTCCTTTTGAATAACATCTGGAAGTACTGCAAGATGGGCATGTGCAGGATTTCTCGAAATACGAAAAGCAAATTTCGGGATTCGATTTCAAGAAACTCCAAGGCAGTAAAGGGGGGTACCTTAATGTCCGGGTGGAGGTCGCAGTACGATGCTAGCATTTCCTTCTTCCAAATAGTCACGGGCTTGTATCCTAATACATTCCGTTAAAAGTGGCAATGATTTCTATCCCATTAAAACATTTCATTCTCCCGACGAAGAATTTACCTGCATGAAATAGCTATCCAATGTCTAGGTCTAATGAGAGGCGTATCTACACCAACGCCCCTAATTTAACCCATCCTAACCCTCAAAATCTCAACCGAACCTCTTAAACAAGATTCCTCACGATTCTAAATCACTTCATGTGCTACCTCTCCCATCAAGGCCCGCTAACAATACCCCGCGAGTGTATAGTTGTACAACGATCAAAACACCAACTCTTTCTACTCTAGCAAACCTCTCCCCTAGTGTTAATAATTAGAAACTCGGCCCGGGCTCCATCTCCGTCCACCCCCCATTGGTCTCCCAAGTCCCCGCCTTCGTATAATCGCCCGAGCCACTCCCGCTCATAAACCCGAAGCGGAAGTACTCCGGCAGCTCCTCGCTATGGCGAATCCAGGTGAAGGAATTCTTTCCCGCGTCCTCGTAGCCGCGGAAGCGCTCGACGTCGTTAACGAGCACGCTCAAGCCGTCGTAGTGCTTCAGCAGCGGCAGCGGCCACTCGAACGTGATGTTCGGCGGCAGGGACAAGCCGAAGTTGTTGTGGATGATGGGCGGCAGGATGAGGGGGAGGAGCGTGCCGAGTTGCGCGTCGCCGCGCAGCTCGTCGGGGGTCTGTAGGATGCTGTCGAAACCCCAGCGGGCGATGCCGTTAATGAAGAGGCCGACTAAGATGCCTTGGAATAGCAGGCTTGGCCGCGTTTGCATGGATGTGCCGGGGACTAGCAGGAGTGCGAGGATATAGTGGTGGATGCGGACGTTCATCTTTGGCACGGCGACGAGCCCGAGGAGACTCGTGACAAATATGCCGTAAATTGCGAGATATTTTGGGAGGCGGCCTTCAATGCGCAAGGCCCAGGCCTGACCAAGGGCGATGCAAAAGAGCGAAAGAACGATGATTATTAGCGCTGGGACTGCACCGGGCTGTTGCTTAATATCGTGCGGCGTCAAACGCTGGATCGGGATTTTGTCGAAGGTATAGTTGTTGAGCGCGCCCATCCAACACCCTCCAAGCCATAGGATCGTCTTCTCGATTTGCGCCTGTAGGCCCGCCTGTTGTCGGCGCACGCAATATTTATAGACGACGAACATGCAAAAGGATGCAGGAAGAAAGCGACCAAGAGCAATGCTAACAATGGCATAATAGTTGGTCAAATTCGGTGGATCTGACGCAAGAGCGACATGGAAGAATATACCAATGTATACAGAAGGGAAGAACACGGCCGGAGATGTCGTGAATAAAGACAGAAGAGTAGTAAAGGTCAGGGAGACGGCAAGAAGAGGCCAGCGGAGATCGCGGCATTTGGATGCAGTCCCTTGTACGAAAGAGAAGGATTTCGGAAAATACGAATTAAAACCAATGCTACTGATATGGTTCTGCTTGTTGCTTGGGAAGTTACTCTGTTCTCCTACCAGAGAGACCACTCCGCAACCACCGATTTGGTCACTGACAAAGCCTGCATGGATCGCAGCGCCGCATATGAATGAGTCACCGCGGTATATGGTATCTACAGGACTGTCCCCCCTGTCCGTAGGTCCGCCTATGACAAGAGGACGATAGTTGATTTCCTGGTCACCGACAGCATGTGGATTTACTACTTCAACACTCTTGCAGTTGGCAGGACAGCGGAAAGCCACTGAGCTGTTGTCAAATGGACGACAGAGGTCGCCATTAAGTCCACATCCATTGCCATTAGACCTGATATATAAGTCAATTTATATCCTATAAATCGAAACTACAGCGCTTACCAGAATCGGTCCGTACATCGAATCCTAACAGGTGATCCATATCCTGGAATATCGCTGGCAAAGGCAGACCTGTTTAAGACTAGACTAAAGGCCGCAAGCCAACATATGTAGAAGAATATCAATAACGCAACCTTTTGTTTCCGCTCAGGGAAGTAATTATTGAGGAATTGAATCGGGGCGGACTGTATACCGGGAAAGCATGGGTGTATCTTCCACGGTCGAGGCGGTTGCGGACCCTTCACCCATTTAGCTACCGCCCTCGAAATCCGCCGGACACGCGGAGGTATATATTTGAGGATTGGGGAAGGTTCGTAGTGCTGGAAATATTCTTCGTCGGAGGCTTCGGAACCTTGGATGAGGACAGCATCAGCTATAGTTGCAGAGTCCTCAGAGCTAATGCTGGTCGCCTCATCGCGATAATGATGTGGGGGAGCTCCTTCTTCATCAGACTCTTCCTGAGGCCCCATGTCTAGAAAATGCTGGAGTTTGAGATGGCTGGGCGGGGGATAGGTTAGCGGGGCGCACGGCGCGGGAGTGGTTGGATGAAGAGGTATTTAGAGGAGGGAATAGCTATAGACAGCAAGGAGGCATATACGTATAAATACACTAGGAAGAAAGATGCTGAGGAGAGGGAGTGGTGAGGCACAAGTTGGGTGTTGGCGTGGGGTGCGACGCAGGGTTTCCAGGGACTGCTGTCGTCCAGTACCTGCAGGGCGTGGGACGCGCCAGCGCCATTCGGCTCTCAGCCTTCAGCCTTGTCTGGACAAAAGCAACGCGGGCACGAGCTGATCAGCCGACAAACCACGCATGTTAGACTACATGTTAAGCACATGTTTCACAACTTAGGGTTATGGGAGGACTTCTCTACTCTAAATCCTCTGGCCTCGCTATCATAGTAATGCTGTTATACGGGTGATGTGCTGTCATTGATTAGAAATGTACATTCTTATCAAGCGCTATCGTACTGTTGTGGAGATGCGGACAAGATGCGGACCAAGCCATCCTGCCGTTAAGCCATCAACCACTTCATCATTCTCTCCCTACATGTCGCAATAGCAATAGCCTTCCTGAGAATCATTTTTATCCCAATATAATAATGGCAGCTAATACGTTACCCGACCCTGTGGACTTGTCCCACCATCTCTCGCGAAGTACCAAAGCCCGGGAAGCCTCCAGCATCAAGCAATTCTACAAATATTTCCTCATCCCTGGCATTGGACAGCTAGCAGGAGGTTGACTGCCTTTCCATCTAGTCCGTAAACTCCATTGACAGTCTTCCAGGTCTTCCGAATCCAAATTACTTTCCTTACGATACTCTCGAGGCGAAGGTCGCACTGCCGAACCGATGGAAGCCCACACCTAATAGGCCAGTCGATCCTCCGTCCGCAGAACTAGCCTCCACCACCCTGTCCGACGCCCTTCCCTCTACGCGTGTTGTTGTGCCTCACTTCTCTGGAAATTCAGACCCCTTACACACAATTGATCTTGCAACGGCATTGCAATATGGCACTGCTCAGGGATACCCGTCACTATACTATTTCATCCGACAGTTTACTCTGGAAAACCTGCATCCAACCATTCCCTACAAAGGCGGTGCTGAAATAATTTTAACCTGCGGCTCTACGGATGGATTTTCAAAAACAATCCAGGCTCTCAGCAATGAATGGTCTGAGGACTGGAACCCGATTGATGAGAGACCAGGCTTGCTGGTGGAGGAGTTCTGTTATATGAACGCTATACAAGCTGCTAGGCCTAGAGGCCTTGGTATCGTACCTGTGGCCATTGATGACGAAGGGATGTTGGTAAGCGGAAAGGGGGGTTTAGAAGATGTGCTAGAGAACTGGGATTTTTCCAAGGGTAGACGGCCGCATTTGATGTATACCGTTACGTGAGTACTGCATATTTCTGACATAGGTTCCACTAATTCTAAAATTTCTAGAATTGGGCAAAACCCCACCAGCGGTACCCTAAGCGTCCAGCGCCGCAAAGAAATCTACGCCCTTTGTGTCAAATACGATATCATAATTATTGAAGACGACCCCTATTGGTACCTCCAATTTCCCTCCGCCTCCTCGTCTGCTCCTGCAGCGCCTCCAGCAAAATCCTCCGGTTTTGAGTTCCTCGACTCCCTCATCCCATCGTACCTCTCAATTGACTACCAAGGCCGAGTTGTCCGCCTCGACACTTTCTCCAAGACCATCGCTCCAGGTTGTCGCCTCGGGTGGATAACGGCGCAACCAGCACTCATTGAGCGCCTCCTCCGTATCACAGAGACAAGTACCCAGCAACCCTCTGGTTTTGTGCAGTCTATGGTTGCCGAGCTGATCATGGGTCCGCAAGGTCAATCTGATGGCGGCAGGGGTGGTGCCGCAGATGGCAGCGGATGGAAAGTCGACGGATGGGTGCGATGGCTTGAGGGTCTACGCGGCAACTACGAGCGCAGGATGAACACCATGTGCGATGTTCTTGCCTCCGGGAAGCACTTAGTGAAAGCCGGGCGACGGACTTCATTTAACGAGGTGACTTCGGACGACGAATGGGCAGTCATCGAGAAGGCTAAAATCTACGACTTCGTCCGCCCTCTCGGCGGCATGTTTGTTTGGGTTCGCTTCGACTTCCAGACACACCCTCTCCATAGTCGCGTTCCTCTCCCTCGTCTGGCGCGAGCTCTTTGGGTTTTCTGGACTGCTAAACCCTACCTTGTGCTTGCATCCCCTGGCACAGTTTTTGCACCAACCGAAGAGATTCGGGAGAGGGATGCGTGGCAGTGCTTCCGGCTATGCTTTGCAGCCTGCAATGAGAATGAGCTGGAGGATTTTAGCCGTAGATTTGCTGATGGAGCGCAAGCTTTCTGGAGAATTAAGAAGAAGGAAAAGATTGACGAGTTATTGAAAGACGAAGAGCCACCGGCTGATGCTGCCGCAGAAGGCATGGATGCAGGGCTAGCGATTTTGACGGGATTTTGTTGAATGTGTTGGTTTAAGGGGACGCGTCTTTACAAGAGCTTTTGGCGACAGATATTGTGTCTCTAATCTGTCGAAGAGGTAGTTTGAGATGAGTTGGAAAGTACACGCAATTGATTTTCAAAGACCTATATTCAGTTAGCAATAGCCCTTAATTGGGAATACGAGCAGAATATCAAATACAATATACGGAAGTCGCTAACATAGCCAATTGCACCTTCCTAATTAGGCAGTTTGGCTCACCGCCCCCGGCAGAATATGAATTTCAACGCCAGACGCTTCAAATCCGTTCTTGAAGCTTCAAATAAAATGCTATATATATATATATGATTGATTAATTAATACGCTAGCCATTTGGAAGGTGTTGAGCTCTGCGCCGGCGTGACTTCCGGCCCTGTGGAGGCTCAGGGACGTCCTCTGCTGGTTGAACATAGCCCTCTCTATATTCGAGTCGCTGCCGCCCTCCTGCCTTCTTCAGAATCTTCTGTATAGAGCCTTGGTGTAGCAGAGCCTCTGGCGGAGGATCTGCATGAGGCTCTGCAGAGCTTAATTTGACGTCAATTGTCCTGCTAGTAGAGGCCTCAGTAGAGGCTCTGTCCTTATCTACGGCCTCACTAGATAGAGCAGTAGAGTCCTTCCTTGCCCACTTCCTTTTTGGATTATTAATCGTGTTCCACCTAATGTTTACATCCTTTTGGTATTCTTCCTCCTGCTGCTGCTCCTGCTGCTGCCCCTACTGCTGCCCAATTTAAGGCTCTACAAAGCTAATTTTAAATGCTGCCTTTTTCATATTCCGGCCCTTTGTATCTGGTCAATTCTGGATCGATCGCGGCTAAGGAGGAGGAGGAGGCTCGATAGGCGGCAGAGGCTTAAGTGGAGGCTCGGCGGAGGAAACTTTTAATTAAGTAGGCGGCTAGAGGGGGTCCCATTTATTGCGACGTCGGCGGCGAAGCTTTGGATCTTAATCGTCGTGTAGAGGTTTTAAATCAATTAAATTGTGAGGTAGATGAGGGCCCATCTGCATGAGCTTTAGAAGCTCTAGCGGCTCAGGCTTCCTCAATAGAGGCTCGTTCTCGTCAACTCGATTGAGGCTTAAAAGCACCTGCTGTCGCATATAAGCAATCATTTAACGGCGACATCGATCCAGCTTCTTAAGCGCTTTCCAATCTCGTGCACAGTCGGCGGCGCCTTCGCGATACTCGTTCCCTCCTCTGCAGCGAATAACCTCTTAAATATGACGTGGAATTCGCTCGATCCAAGCTTAAATTCGCCACTATTCAAGCTCCTCCCACACCTTCCGCCAAGCTCGCTCAGCTTCTGCTCGGTTTCTAGGTGCTCCCTTCTTTATAGTGACTTGCTTTAGGTAGTTCCAGCATAGTTCTATTATATTTAAATCCGGTGAATTGCCTGGCCAAAGCAACCGTTGGAGGCCAGCTGCGTTAAAATAGATCTGCTGGTGCTTTAATGAGTGAGCTGGAGCTTTATCTTCTTGTATAAGCGTATCTGGACAATTAATCTGGCACTTAATAGCAAACGGGATAAGGATTGGAAGGAGGATCTTAGTGAGATAGCGATACCAATCAATACCGCCTTTTTTAGAGTTTCGCTCAAAAGCTCCATTCTCCTTATTCATACGGAAGCTTGGCTTCCTACCCGGCTTATTGCGGAGGCCTAATCGTTGTAAACCAGTAGTAAGCTCCCACGCCTCTCGAAGCTCTGGCTCTATTGCCTTATTAATTGTCTTAAGCTCTAGCTTTGACTCCTTTTTTTCATTAGCTGTTTTAGGCCTCCAGATATAGCATGGGCCCTTCCGGTCATACGAAAAACTGCCCCAAAATATAAATTCGTTGGCCTTCACAAATCGAGGACGAATAGACGACTTCTTGACACGTTCCGCAGCCAAGCGCCAAAGCCAATATCCGCCTTTCCTATGGTTTAAAATAATGCCCGTTTCGTCAGTCCAGATGACGTTTTTCCAGTCGTCGATTGTCCAATGCTAATATCGGAGGGCGAACTGAAGGCGAGCCTCCTTTATCGCGGGTGAGAGGCAGGGCTTTTTAGTTGGCTTTGTCTTTCTATATCCATGACGTCGTAGAACTCGCCATACGGTTTGAGCTGAACAGCCGCATTCGGCAGCAATATAGGCGCAAGACTTTTCTCTACCGTATCGATTGAGGTTGACTTTTTTAAGGATTCGCTGCTCGAATTCGCGGGTAACTTTGAGCTTTCTGCTAGCCCGAGGAGCATCAACAATATAGCCGTCAAGAATAAGAGGGTTTGTAGTAGGGTTCCAGCCGCGATTAAGAGCCTTTTTAATCAAATATTGAAGAGCGCGTCGTTTGATTTGAGTAATATTTTGAATTTGCTCCATTGTAGCTCCCATGGCCTTCATGGCCAGGGCTTGTGCCTTGGTCGCGAGCTGGTAGAAGACCATAATTAGTATAGGGATTCTAAAGCATAGGGATTCTAAAGCTCTAGGGTCACTTACAGTCTATTTCTATGCGGATTATAAGGCTCTAGTGGCGTTGGTGTCGGTGTGACAGTGGGGTTGAGCTGCAGAAGTTGTTCTGCCGATGGGCGGTGAGCCAAACTGCCTAATTAGGAAGGTGCAATTGGCTATGTTAGCGACTTCCGTAAATCTTATCCCTTAACACGTCAGCGTCCATCTAGAACCTGGTCCGTGCGCGGAACACCAAAACTCCAGACATAGATTCAATCGATAGATTACCACATTTTGGGCGTAAAATTTGTCAGATTCCGTTCTGCAGAAAGGACGAATGTTGGTTACCTTATATTGAGCGACTGAACTTTAAGGGGTAGGCTATATAGGTCGGTTTGTATGAGGTTTCGCAAATATCACCGGCCTCATATTCCTGAGTGAGGCGATTCGATTCGGTTGATTTAATTGGCTAGTCCTTATCGATAACAGATGGACGCGAACTGACGTGTTAAGGGATAGTCTTAACCTTTCTTAGGTCTA
>Ga0307515_10002856_pt1 | contig 36750 bp, 48 predicted proteins | sample 17_EM_MG_FD_194513 | JGI IMG/M metagenome (GOLD analysis project Ga0307515, IMG submission 194513) | Populus trichocarpa ectomycorrhiza microbial communities from riparian zone in the Pacific Northwest, United States - 17_EM | ecosystem: Host-associated > Plants > Roots > Unclassified | place... | reverse complement strand
CAATAGTACGACTTTGAAAGATAATTCAATCTTGTTCCTCGATACGCACTTCGAGTTCAGTCCTGCAAACATCCACATCACCTGCGTCCGACCCCGCCCGTTACAGGTGGTTACATGAGACATGTTCAACAAGATTGTTGAGTTTGAGAAACCCGATGTTATTTGGACGTGGCTTCACATCGAATACTATATAGATTTAGCCTTTGCACTCATTTCTCCAATATTGGATCTCTTGGCACTGCCTACGCAGTTCTCTGACAACAACTTATTGCACTGTATATTGACATTTGAGTTCCAGAGGCTTAACATTATGATACTCTTGTATCCCTCTCCTGATTCTTATAGACTCACTGTTGTGTAGTTCGTTACCCATAATAAGGAAGAATAAGACTTTTCCTATGGGTTTTTGGTTTAAAGCCACAAAACAGTTGTTGATAATTTGACACCAAATTATACCTTGTTGCATGCTGAAGATAAGCAATCACTAATTGATATTGACACTATCGATGATGTGGACAATGATGACTTGTTTACTTGTAAATGTTCCATCAATGACTAGAAAGGAAAGAAGTCAAAAGCGAATGAACCCTCTACCACCTCCTCATAATCGACAACTTGCACTTGGTGTAAGACGCATAATCCATGAAACTATGAAAGTCATACCAGGAAAGTAAGTTTTCACCTGCAGACAACAAATAAAGAGAAAAATAAAAAGCAAAAGGAAAAGGAAGAAGAGTTAAATGTTACAATGGAGAATATGGTATGAAACAAGTCTTTCTTCTTTGACACTGCTGGAACCTCACACATGACTCCATATGCAGCATGTCTCAAATATACAAAGTGTTCTGGATGTGTAGAATGCAGTCTAAAGGAGAGTATGGGGATAGTTGTCAAGGGAGGTGTTGTTATACAATGTGTGTTAAGGGATTGGAATATTTTTTCTTTCCATGTTTGTGATGTATCACATGTTGCTAAGTTGGGATATCAACTAATTTCTTGAAAGAAATTTCGAATAAAAGGATATACAGAATTCAGGCAAGGTAATGATATTTCATTTAATAAAGTTCAAATAGTTATGTTTGAAGCTGTTTTTGGCAGATATTTGTTCAGAAATCTTGATATATTATATTCAGCCCATATTGCTTACGATTTCTGGCATCTGGCTCTTGGCCCCCTAGCACCAGTTTCATTCGACACAGCACTGAATATGTATTGGGACGCCAATATTCCATCAAAACCAAACAACTCCATCTGCTCATGCTGCATTATAGGCAAAATGACTCTGTTACCTCAATCAATTGGATCAAACAATGATAAGATTACTGAATCATCTTTTTGATGTGAACTTGAGTGCACCATTTCCGGGTCCATCATATCGTAATTGCTTCCACTATATTGCACTGATCAATGATGCTACATGGGCTGTGTGGGTTTGATTTCTGAAAGCAAAATCAGACACTGATAAAATGATTATAGACTTAGTTGCAGAAATAGACCTTCAATACCACATCACCCTGACGATGTTTCGAACAGATAATTGAAGGATATATGTGACATATGACTTGAAATCATTCTTCATGTCAAAGGGTATTTTACATTCATTTACTCGTTCAAATTCGCATGTGTCAAAAGGAATTACAGAATGCCTTAATTGAACAATTCGAGAAGTACCAAGGGCAGTGCTCGATAATACCTCATTCTACGATGATAAATGATCATCTGAGACTGGGTTAACCTCGGTACATATACAACATTGTTAATCTCATTCTCCAATGAACAAATCAACTACTTATGAGACGTGTAATACCTTAAAGCCATCAATTGAGTACCTTCAACATGTTGGCCGAGAATGCTACATCTATGTACCTTATCCAAAATGAAAGAAAGGACAGAACATTTGTCCACTGGGACAAATGGCTATTTTTACCAGATATACAAAGACAAATAATCATTACACAGTGTGTCTACCTGAATCTGAACAGACCACAGTATTGGCTGACATTGTTATCCCCGCTCATAAGTTGCAAGGAACTTTGCCCTTTTGACTTTGTGGATTGGACCAGTTTCTTACTCCCCTGTGATCTCAAGAAAAATAATTGCATTATACCTAGACTAATGATTGAAATGGATCGGATGATGTCTAAAGCAGTGGTTGAAAGATCACCTGCATGAAGCGAACATTCAGGTAGGCAATGGACATCCACCTATTAGTTGACTGATGAGGGTAGATTTTGAACATTCCGCAAGAGGTGATTATGGTTGGGCTCCATATTGAGATTGAGACAATAAAAATACTACATATGGCGAAATGTTGCCAAAGCCACCCAATAACAATGACACCAAAACATTAAATGGATAAATTCGAACTGGCATTCCGAATGATCACCTTGTTGCACCTTATGCACCTGAAAATTGTAACCGATGATTTCAGCGTACATTGCGGTCTGTTGCCTCTCCTCCTCCGCTACCTATGATGGCACAACCAATTCCACCCAGGCAGGTTGTCCCCTGTGCCGGACGAGTCATAAATCTGCCTATGCACTATGGATGCGAAATCATCGTCCATCGTACACCTCCTCGAAATCCCACACCGGGTACTCAACCTCTGAACCGTCTTGCTGGAAGTCAATGGGGAACACTTAGTGTACTTCAAATTGACATTCCAAAATCTTACCGACAGGCCAATGTGTAACCTCAATGGTCAAATTGGAAGAACGCTATGGAGGAAGAATTAAATTTGCTCAAGGAAAATCATCTTTGGGATGCAATCACAATATCAACTGGAAGGAGGCGAGTCACAGGGTGATGTGATGTTCAAGTCAAAGGAAATGCTCTGGGAGCTGTCCGATGATATATGGCATGGGGTGTTGCAAAATCACTTTGACACATCATTGGCGACAATTAACATGTAGTACGCACCCCTAGTGTCTGAAACAATTTTCCGAGACTAGTAATGGCTATTTCGGCATGTAAAGGATCGCATCTTCTTCAACTGCAGGTCAAAGCTGCGTTTTAACATGGGCTTGTCAAGGAAGAAGTTTATATAGATCCACCAGAAGACAGCCAGTGAGATGGAATCGTGGCCCAGTTTAGAAGGTGTAAATACATATTGAAATAATCTCTAAGGGAATGGTACTGATGCTAAGATGAATACTTTGAACTTTTCAGATTTGAGATTACTACTTGCAATCCCAGTGTTCTTTTTCGCAAATCAGGGAACCTGTATTTGGCTACATATGTGGATGATTTTCCCTTGTCTGGAGCAACTGGAAAACTTAAAGAGCAAACCATTAAGGTGTTGAAAACTGAGTTTAATGTTAACAACATGGGTGAGCTTAAATGGAGTGTAGAAATTCAGAAAACCTTTAGATACAAATGGATCAGACTATCCAAAACAATGTTTATTTAGAATATTCCGAACTGTATTTCAACGTTACATTGCAATCATGTTTTGATCCCTATTGACTCACACTCCAAATTGGACAGTATTGGAAAGGAAAAACTGCAAACTAATGAAACGCCCTGTAAAGAAATAATCAATTCTTTACTGTATTCAGTTGCTTGAACCAGACCTGACCTTTCATGTACAATCACTCACCTCTCTCAATTAAATTTATCTCCGTCTGGTATACTACTAGCAGCAGAAACATGAGTTCTTCGAAATCATCAAGAGATGAAAGCGACACATCTTTTTTATGCTTGGAATAACAAGCTCAAAATGACTGCACATAGAAAGGCAGCCTATGGCAATTGCATGTATACAAGACCAAGCTGTTTGGGCGGTATATTTCGTCTTCGGAACACTACTATATTTTGATAATGATGACAATAGTGAGCTGTTGCTACCTCTGCTTGTAAGGTTCGGTATATGGAACTCGCTATGCAAACAAAAAGCATCTGTGATTAAAGCATGGAACTTAGCAGTTATTGAAAATAGGTATACAAACAGCTTTCTTTGGCAACAGCAGCACTGCGATTAAAGTTCCTTATAATCCAAAACTTAATCAGTGATCAAAACATATAGACATAGCATATCACTTAACTCCAGAACCAATCAATAAACGAATTGTGTCAATTATCAATGGAACCTTTGAAGAATAATTCGTGGAGAGAAGAATGAAGGGATGAAGGAGATTTGGAAATTACCTCTTATGTTCAAAATATATTAATCAAAGTGGGAAGGGATATTGATACTACCGAATTATTTTCATTTCTCTTATGAATATTTAAGCCTTTCTTGAGTTTTTCCACATAACAAGACAGGTTGTTGTGGATAAGAATAATGTAGTGGGTTGATAACTTGAAATACTGTTGTTATGTTATCTAGAACGTTTCAGGTAGAAACTTATCTAGAAATTTTTGTTTACTTCTATTGGAAAGAAGCAAATATCAGTGCTCAGCGTTATAGAACGCATGGAGATTGTTCTGCCAGTTGCTGTTTGGTTAATATGTATTTTGTACAGCTGAAGAGTTTTTCTTTTCCTGATTCGGTTATTGATCTGGGACTGTGATCACAGACAATCAATAAATCAATACCGTATATATTGTTACTATTTTTGTGGTTAGTGGACACTTCTTTAGACTTGCTTAGTTATCAATCGGAATATGATAATATCACCTCTTCCATAACCTCCAGTATCTGCTTGCCCTTCCAACACTTCTCAACATCATTATTATTGCTATACTCTTTCTTCGCATACTACTATCACGATTTTGACAACATTTTTTCGGAATTTCGCTGTTAAATTCTATTACAGACATCTTGGTGCTACCAGAAGAGACTGAATATAACAAGGAAAATGGGAGGAGATGAACATCTTCATAACCACTCAAGTACCAGTCGAACCGGTGAAGGCCATGGATATGATGATTATGACTGTACTGCCAATGATACTGACCACAATCCACTTGCCGGTGACAAATGCCAAAGTCTCCTTGCAAGTACTGGTTTGCGATCACATCTTGCTGACGAGGAGGATGTACCACCGGTGTCCAGAGAACCTGTCGTCCACAGTCGACATCACTGCCGCAAAAATGAGAAAGCCTGCCAAGCGGCAGCCATGACCACGCAGACGTGCCAACCACCACCACCACGCACAAATCGTATCACAGGATGTCAGCTTAAGATCTCCAGACATGCACTAATTATCATCACAATGGCACTCCGATCAACAACCCTCAACAGTCATCCATTTACATCTGTGAATGCCATGGACAGCCCACCCATTGGCCGGTCACTCCACGGACTGACATACTCCGTGAATTGACTATCACAATGCTTATGGTGAAAGTCTCATTCCCTCTCACTAGTCTTCATCCACATTCTCATGCCAAGCCATTGCATTTCTCCATATGCTGCGTGCCTCTCTTGCATGCTTGCCATCTTGTGACAGTCTGGTGCAGCTCCACCAGTTCTGTGGCTGCCATCTCTGCATTGGTTCCATTCGGCTCCTTGGATCCTCCAGTGCACCGGATGCCTCTTGGATCTCACCTCCTAGCCTTTTCCCATTCTCATATCACTTCACTGGCATACTTGCAAACATTTGGGTGACATGTATCGTCTCTCCTGATGCGTCACCCACAATTCCATTCCTCTCTCCTGCTTCTTCCATATTCCAATCTCTCTAAGTTGGTGATTCCTGGATAATCAATCCGGTCGGGCTCCCACACTCCAGGCGCACCAACATTGCATGTGTGTTGGTTATTGCATTGTTACAGTGTGCTAGCTTTGTTGGCAAAGTGCCCAACATCCTCCGACGATCCAGAGGTGCTGGGAATTTTATCTTGTGGTCAATTTGATGCCAGCGGTCGATTGCCGGTGTCCATTTGTCGATTACTGCCGTGGTTGTCGACTTATTTCGCTGTTTCCGTTTTGCCAAGACTCTCTTTTCTGGTCCATAAGGACGAGGCAGTTGAGAAAACTGATTAAATGTCTCAAACTCATGACTAAACGTTTTAATTACCACCCAGGTCATGCATGGGCAGAAATCCTCGAAAGAAACGTCTCTTCAACTGTTCAACAAGCGTCCCCAATATTTCACTGATTCGAAAGGCACCAACGGCTCGAATCCGCAATCCATAATCTCCAATCCATCAACCCCAACAACTAGTTACCACCCATCAACCGTCCCGAACTTATTACTTTAACTTAGGAGGCGGATACTGTCGAGGAATAGCAGATCAGAAGTTAGTGACCCATATCTGCAGTTGGAAAGGTATATAGAGACAACTCACTAACTATGATGCCAAACGGTATCAATAGAGTTAGTAGCGTTACTAGTATAATACCAGAATAACTTAAAAGCTCTGTAACACTCACTGACTATCAATTCACACCATTCACCTCAATCAGCACTTCCTTAGAGAGCCAGTCACGAACGTAAAATATAATGAAAAGCTCACCGACTACCAAATGAGGAATAAGCATAAGTCAGATACAAGCATTTGTAATCAGGGGTAAAGTGAATCTCACAGGCTATTTATCAGAACGATGGGTTTCTGTTAGCCACTCATCGTAACGCAGGACGGTCTAAGAGAAGCTCACACACTGTACAAGGCTCGGCTTATTATCTATTACCACATTCAGTGCAGATCCGCCACAGGAGAACTCACTCGCTGTAGGTTCAAGCCACCGATATAAGTAAGCTACCTCTCAGCATATAATGATTTACTGCGAAACTTACTAGCTGATAAAAAATGTCATAGTCGAGCTGATGTAAGTCACTGAAAAGCGTAAGAGGGACGTGTAGGACTCACTAGCTGTTGAACTCGCCAAGCTGAAGTTAGTTTTCATATAGCATATTATGGTTTCAGAGGAACTCACGGGCTGCAGAGCAATGTCATTAACGAATTCTGGATAGCTTCCTATTAGTGCCGAAGAGTAACAGAGAAACTCACTCACTGCAAGCAATCAAACGACAAAGGTACTCAGGTTAGTCACAATCTAGCGCAAAATGGTCTTGATGAAACTCACGAGCTGTTGAATCAAGCCGTAGAGTCCAGATTAATTGTTATCCAGTCCGAGAGTAGCTAGGGGACTTACGTACTATTAGGTCAGGCTACAATTAATTAATCTTTAACAACGACTGTCACGAAAGGACTTACTATCTGTCCATTCAACGCACCGTCAGGCTCAGTTTATTCATTTTACAAAGCGCTCAAACGTTACTAGATGCTTACGTGCTGTTATATCAAATAACCAGGCCCAAGTTAGACGCCAATTAACGCAGCTCTATCTGAGAGAAACTCACAGGCTATCATATAAAACAACCGAGCTCAGGTCAGCGATTACCACGAAAAGTTAAATCATGGCGTCATTTATATACTTACTTCCTACATTCTCATACCAGATCGTTCGGCTTAATTATTTACGTAACTACCCGGATATAATGGGGATATTATGGTAATACTCACTTACTATAGGAAAACAAGGTTAATGCGCACGTTAGCATCCCGTTACCTCCGAGTGTAATATTTAGTAACTTACTTGCTGTAGTCCGGAGTTAGCCACGAATTCTCATCATGAATAGCAAGCCGTTGATATCTTACTAACTATTACTCTTTGTAAGCTGATCGGCCACTGAAACCCGAAGAACTTCAGAAGGTACTCACGGACTATCAGATGCAGCAAATCTCACGTTAATATACAGACATATGGCAAGATGCGGTTTCCGTAAATGAAACTCACAAACTCTTCACAACCAAAAGTTGTGCTGTCACCCCGTCATTATCCTTAATACTTTTATCGATACCCCATTCCAGCAGCAACGATATAATCTCTTCCCGCAAAGTTAGCGCCGCGTGATGAAGCGCGGTGCGCCCAGAGCTATCCGTAGCGTTTATGTCGACATTTTGTTCAAGCAATAACCGTGTAGCAGGCACCAGTCCTTTCTGTGCAGTTATAATCAGGGGCGGAATTTCATTATACTCACGGCTAACATCATCTGTACATGGTATCAGCAAACACTGCACTGCCCAATTCGACTCAAGATCTGCCGCTGCATTCAATATGGCCCAATAGACCCTCTCAGCTTCTACCCGTTCCTTGGAAGTCAGACTAGATTGTCTTAATTTCATGCTCCCTTTTTGGAGTGAAATCAGATCCTTAAGAAAGGTTGGAATAGACTTCGTTCTTTCTTGGTGTAGTACAAGATTCTTTAGTAAACCTGGAATAGGTTTGGTTTGTCTGAAACGAAATGCAATCCAGCTTCCGAAAAAGTGTGAAGCATAATTGTCGATCGATGATCTGATCAATGTGGCGACGTGTGCTAAATCGTCTTCATGTTGAGCATGGTGGTCTTGGGAGTGATCATAGTGGTCTTTGAGATAGCGCAGTGAATAGTCGAGTAATGGCCACTCGTTCATATACTCAACATAGGTTCTAATATCTGATGGACTCCATGTCTTTTTTTGGAGATATTGCTCTTGCATCTCGGGGCTTCTAAAACATAGCATTGGGTACCAGGTACAGATCGTACTTATTGCTCTGTGGGCCTCCGTTGCTCTAAGCTCGAGCTTCAACTTCGATGCAACTGGAATAGTCCGTATCAAAAAGTCGCGAGCAGTCTGGTGCATGATTTGAACGGTGTTGTCGGCTACAAAAGTGGTCAGTTTGTGTTGTGACCGGCACCAGGTACACAGGGGAATTGCCTTTGATTTCCAAGAAATTACCTCCACAGTGCTCAATCCGTCTCGCTATTGGACCAATTTTGTTTCGCTGGAACTCCATATATAAAGGGCTGTGGTTATCGGGCATAGCGAGAGCATCACGAAGTTCATCTAGGGCCAGAGGGCGGAGGGCGAAGAGAACGAACCGGAAAAGCCTGATTCCGTCTCGGATATCATCGTATGTACCACTCTCCAGTCTGTGAAACATGAATAGGTAGAATTCTTCCAATTCCTTTGGAAGATTCTTTAAACAACGTACAATCTGATCACTTGAGCAGGCTCCTGCATCGTTGCGGAGAAGTTCGGCCTTGATCAAGCTAACCCATACAAATACACCTTTCGCATTTTCTGTAATGTAATTCGTAGCTTCAGCCAGTTTTTCCCCAGTCAACTGCAGGTCAAGATTAAGGAACTCGTCTGCGAATACGCAAATGTCGTGTGTATTCTGGGCCTGCATTATTATAGCCGGATAACGCTGCTTGATACGGTGTGTAACATTGGCAACAGGGCGACTTGCGAGGAATACCTTCACCAGACACATATTTTCTGGTGAGCACAGCTGGCATATCAGCTGTATAATTGTTCGCCTGTCCTCTTCGGTAGACTCATCTATGGCATCGATAATGAGGTATATTGGTTTTTTTGATGGATACTGAGCGAACGAAGACAGAATGAGCTTCAAAGACTCGTACGGTAAGTGGGCACCACTGGGACCTTCAAATTTCCGCAGTTCTCGTTGGAAAAGAAAGAAGGCTGACTCCTCCTGTTGAAGTATACTGTAAAGAATTGACCGCAGCATATTTTCATGTGTTCTTTCTATTTCTGTGCCACGGTAAGTGTAGAAGTAATAGGCCACAGTTCCTTTGATGTTGGGCGCCATGTCTGCAAGGTTTCTCTGGAAATATTTGGCAAGAGTGCTTTTCCCACTTCCTGGCTTCCCCTCAATGTATAACAGGCTGGAGGTTATTGCAGACGACCACTGTAGATAATGAGGATGTTCCCAAAACCATTTGAGTGACCCGCGATGCTCTTCAGAGATTTTCGCGTATCGTGTGTCGTCATGCCTGCGTAGAAAATGGAGACACGCTAGACAATCAAAAGTTAGCGGGAAAATTAGCCAGAAAATCACGGACATATATTCACACCCTTTCTCTCCTTGTCGTATTCGATGTAAAGTATTCCGTCAGGGATCCTTTCGAATCTCTGGCGGCTTGTATATATAGCTTTCAATCTTAGTGTCGCTTCCCCAATATATTTCATCAGAATGTAGGTAAGCTCCTCTGACAAGCCATCGGCAATGAGGAACAAGTTTCGAAGGCGTGATGTCTTGACGGCTTCCACTAACGCTTCGATAAGGGTGTTATCCTGAGCCGCTAGAATCTTCGTCATGGTCATCTCCAAACTGTCAGAATCTTCAAAAGTGCCCCCGCTTCCTCTACTACGGTGGAAATGAGCGCCCAGAAGGGTAATGAGGAAAGCAGTTGCAATAGAATCGGCCAGTTCAGGTACTTCCCGGATGATCTGGTCAAGTAGTGTGTGTGTGAATACTGTCGAGCGCATAGATTCCGTTGCGGTTGAGCCAAAAAAGTACAGCACAGAGCTATTAGTCTGATGTGCTTGCTGCTTCCTTACCTCAATAATGTGGGAGCAAACTTCAGTCATCCCGTGGCCCGGTGGTGCTGAGATTAACAGCGTTCGTGAATCGGCCAATTCCCAGTCTGCTAAGTCTACGTTTTTGGTGATCCAGTAGAATTGGGACACGTTCCAATCTGGTGATATCTCGGATATGTGTAGGTCCTGATCTTTGAGATGCAATAACTCATGGAGCATTGCCCAGTTCATTTTCGTCTCGACTACCACGTGGAGCGACCGTTATTGACCATCCATAATGAGAGCGACCCCAGATTGATATTATAGCACTTACTCAAATTCTTCAATTTCAAATAATCTGGTTTAGAAGCGCGAGTTCCTAAGATATCATTGATCGCACATCCTATTTATATGATTAGCTAGCTATTCTCAATCCCGCTGGGGTGAATGGATTGTTTGAAGAGTGTCTCTATCACTTTCTCTTTGCGGGCACTGATAGCTAGGTTCAATGATACTCGTTTCAACTGCACCTATTCACTAATAGAAAGTCTTAACGTACCGATTCGTGACGACCCGGAGATGTTTACGTTGCCGAAAATTCCGACCCCTCCATGGGAAATCCCTCCATGGTAGGTCGACTGAGATGCCGCCGTAGTATAGACCGATGGGACGGTCTCCGTTGGCCTAGAGCGTTCCTGCAGCGTCACAATAAGCACACCCCCGAACAGGTACGCTTGTCACATCTGGACTTACTGAGTTCTCGAGGTTCATGGCTGGGACGTATTAGTTGGTATGTTACTGTGTTGCGTAAGGGATAAGTTCGTGCAGTCAGTCGGCGGAAAGAATGGACGAAATGGTTGTTTCCCGAGCTATAGATGCGTCAAATTCAAGCGCGGGGGGTGCCACTAGTATATCATGTGGATGGGTTGTCCTTGCTGCAGCTTGTTCAGCTGCTTCTTTCGCCTTATCGCTCACTGGTGATTGGCGCATCCTGCTCTCAGACCAATAAAGGTCGGTATGCATTAAAGGATATGTCGTGCAACCACTATAGAAAGACTAATCCATTTAGCGTCGAAAACCAAACACGAATCATGCCATAAAAAAACCCAAGCCCTATCCCAAGAGATGCAAAAGGCGGAGATCCTACGAACCAAGTAAGCCCGTTCAAGCCAGCGCCACAGATGCCACGTAGCCTGCATGAGGTACAGTGATTGCCTGTTAATCCTTGCATATACCATTTCAATTACATGGTGTTATAAACAATTATGTGATTGGTATTAGTCACATGATTGTTGACACAGGATTTAGCACGATAGGCTACAAGCTGCTAGGATGGCCTATAAGTTACTGGAAGGCCGTCAAAGCTACTCGAAAGGATTGGAGAGTGGTTACCAATGCCGTCAAAGCTACTAGAAGGACTGTAGAGTGGTTGCTAATGTTATGACCCATTCGTGGTAGCCGCCCGTCCATGGAAGGGCAGTACCATCCATGGACAGGGCGGTTCCACGAATGATACCGCCATTCATGGACCCATGAATGGGACAGGTGAAAATAAGGTTTGCAAATTAAATTTGCAAATTAAAAATAGCTTCGCTTGTGCATATGTATTTTATATAAGCCTATTTGCTTTGCTTCGCTACCATATATCTTATTTATAGGTTTACTAGCTTCACTGCACTGCAATTCATTTCTTTTACCAGTCCATCGTCTTCGCTTCATTTCCACATAGTTCTATTTTTTTTATAAGCCGATTTGCTTCGCTCTGCTGCCATATATCTGATTCATAAGTTTACTGGCTTCGCTGCACTGCAATATATTTCATTTGCAAGTCCATTTGCTTTTGCTTTGCCGCTATATATCTCTCTGCATTGATATGAAAAGCCTTGTATGGAGGAAAATTATTGGCCTTGCTTCGCTTAGTGACTTTAACTGTAATTATTTTACTTAGCCAATTTTACCAGCAATTAGATTGCTAGCTCCTCTTAGTGGCACGAATTTAATTTGTCAAGCCTTAATTTCGCCTGTCCCATTCATGGGTCCATGAATGGCATTACTGTTCGTGGAACAGCCCCGTCCATGGATGGGGTGATTCCACGAATGGGTCAGAACACTAACGCACTGAGACATTTGTGTAGACCTATTTACAAATTCTCACTCGCTCCCGTCTCCGACGCTCTGTTGTTGTTGTTTAATCATACTGTATGGACTCTAATTAGAGTATGACAGGACCCTGATATCGCCTCCGCCTCCGGGCGAGCCGGCTAGATGGCGGAGCTCCCCCTCTGCTGCCCTTCGTCCCCGCTGACAAATGAAAGATGAGAGAAAGCCCGAAAAGAAACGAAAGAAAGAATAGTATAACCCCATTGCCGCCAGGGCCTCCCCCGAGCCCCAAGCCCTGAGCCCGCTCCATACCGCTTCTTCATTTGGGCGGAATCTTCCCGACCTCAGTGGCCGCCATGATGTCCATCACCACCTGGTCGCAGTCTTTGGTGGCAAAATGCTCAGAGATCTGCACGTGCCGGCTTCTGCCGGCTTTCCAGCCTGTTGCCTGTCACACTGTCTTCCAGAGACTCATCTGCTGGAGTTTCAATCTGTAGCAGTGGCGGAAGAGGGGCTCCCGCATCTGTGACACAGTCCCTGCACACCACCACTTGTCGTCATCTCTGTGACCGAACCGCTTGAGGTAGACTCCAGTTGGCTCATGTCCAGACTTCAGTTGGGAGAACATGGTGGGCAGCGATTTTACGCTTGTCATTGGGATGGGTCTTTTGGTCCCCGCCGTTCCCTTGAGTATGTAGCTGAAGTGCTCGCTGCACGTGTTGCCCTCCCACTCCGCATTAGTAGCCGACCTTCTCTCCGAGACTCGTCTAGCCCTGTTCGAGCACGAGTTGTTTGGACGCACTAACACTGTGCTTTCCCTTCCATCTCGCGCCAAGTTGGCCTGATGGTCTGCCTCTACATGTCTGGGGATGGTGGAGTGTTGCGGGACCCAGTGGATCTCGATTGTAATGCGCTTGGCGAGGATCCTCCGCACCCTTCTGTTGATCACACCCGCCAGTCACTGCCCTGGGCCTGCCTCCAGGTATGCCACTTGTCGAATTGCGGCCTGTGAGTCACTGAATACTGCCACTGTCTTCACTGCATGCATCTGTAAGGTCTCTCTGGTCGCAATCGCCACATCAAGCACAAGCCCGATCGCACACAGTTCGGCATCGAAGACCTCCATACGTCCTGTGCTCAGACAGCTGCTGCGAGACCTCGATTCAGTGCCGTGTTTACACACTGCTGCAGCTCCCACTCGGCCATCGCCTGAGCACAGTCCATCTGTCCACCACATCCTGACCCATGCAGCGATTTTGGCTTCTTTCTCTCTTGCCGCGCGCTGTGTGGCGCTTGTGGCTGCAGCGGTGTTGTCAGAGCATGTACGCCTGCCTCCAGCTTCGTAGGGATCAGGGGGGTAATATAAGAGATACGGTTGCACATGTGGCCTCAAGTGATCTTAGGTGTAGGAGTAGAGTAAGAGTCCCGGTGAGGATCTAAGTCATCACCAGCACTCGAGATAAGGTTGCACTTACCCGGCCACATTACGTGCTTGCCATTGCAACCCTAACCTCTAGTACATGAACTCGCCATTACATTATCCTCCTCACTATGCGCAGACCTCCTGGGCTGCCTAACTTCATACAGGGAAGGAAGGAAGGGTAAAACAATTCTCAGGATAATGCTGCGGATCCGGCGCATGGGGAAACTCCACCTCCACTGGACTGTGATCCGAAGGTGGTGAAACCCATGCCAAGGCCATTTGTACCGGGCTGGACCAATTAGAAAAGAAGTGAAGCATAGAGAAGCAAAACAGATTGTCCAATTAATGCCTTTCCTACGCTCCCAAGTCCCAAAACTCAACCCATTTCCCCCGCTTCCAAGTCCGAAAACTTAATTGCTGCCTCTCACTTTCTCAATGGATTCCTCCAGTGCGTTTGGTGAAACTCGTCGACCATCTCTTGGGAATTCTCGACGTTTTCTGCCGGTTCCCAACTTGTAGGTATGTGGCTGTATCCTACCCTATGAACAAAGTAATAAAGCTTCTGATAATACAGCTTACCATCAAGAATCCGCTCAACCTCCCATTCTTGCGCTCCAGCGTCCTCCACAATTGTGGCTGGCGGTTCTGATGGAGGTTCGCGTGTAACCGGGGGTGCAGATCGATCGAGTCGTGAGACGTGGAAAATGTTTTGGTTGTGCATAGTATTCATCAAGTCGAATTTGTAACCATTGATGTTGATGACCCTACTTACTGTGTACGGTCCAGTGCACATGTAATCGAGTTTCTTCGATAGTCTTGTAGTCCAGAAGTGTTATGTCGAAAGCCGCACCTGATCTCCATCTTCAAACATGATCTGTTTACCTCAGTCGTATTTTGTTTGTTGGCGTTCAGCCTTGATCAAGTTTTCTCGTTGGATTCAATGAGTCTCTTCCAGTGTCTTGTGGACAGTGTCCCCATCGATCTCCGACCTCTGGTGCGATCCTGGCGGCTTCGGTGCTTTTAACTGCATCTGGGGATTGCTATTTTAAAGGCCTCAGAATGGGGTCATTTTCATTGAAGCGTGCGAGTAGTTGTTGAACACATATTCCGCAAATGGTAGGGGCGCGACCGAATTATCCTGTTTGTCGTTCCAAAAGGCTCGGAGGTACTATTCTATTGTCTGATTCTGGCTTTCCGTTTGGCCATCTGTCTGTGGGTGGGATGCGGTGGAGGGTCTATAATTGATGCTCAGATGGGAGCAGCCACAAGCCCAAAATCGGCTGATGAATTGGGTGCCACGGTCGGTGATGATATTGTCTGCTATGCCATATTTGAAGATAACTTGCTCAAAAAACAGACATGCCAACACAGGTAAGTTGATATCCGTTCGGCATGGTAGGTAGATCGCCATCTTTGTCAGTGGATCAACGATTACCAAGATAATGGAGAAACCCAAGTCTGTTGATTCCGGGAGGTCCGTGACGAAGTCCATGGTGATTCCTTGCCCTAGCTGAGGAGGTGGCGGAAGTAGCAAGTTAACTCCGTGGCGAGCAAGGTGCAGTGCCGTGATTCTGTGGCATATTTTGCCGCTGGCAATGAAGTTTCCAATTGTAGCATCTAGCATGGCCCAGTACAACTCTCTAGATACGAGTTCAGCAGTTGTAAGAGTCCCGAAATGACCGGATTCACGGTTATCATGAAAAAGCCTTATCACATTGTTGCAGAGCGAAGCGTCCGCCGGAACTTATATTCTCCCTCCATAGGTCACAGCTCCCGAGATAACTTTCCATTGCTCCTTAGTAGGTCCATCAAGCACAACAGCTTTCGCCAGTTCGGGGTGTCCAACCATTGGAGTGTCGACAATTCTACGTTTCACGTCGGCTGCCAACGTGATGGAGACCTGGGCTGCCTAATTTGCCGGTAGGACATAATTATACAATTCAATGGTAGTTACTGTCAGAGTTGCCAAGAGTCGTTCGGTGGCCATTCATAGCCTTCTTTGGAATCAGGTGGTCTGGATGGTCCGTCGCCTAGCTTTGTCTTTCCCCCAAGGTGTTCGATTGTCATGTGATAGGAAGTGAGGATTTCCGCGCAGGGATTCTGTCTCCTGAAGAGCACTTTTGACGTTGGAAGTGATCAAGATTCTTGTGGTCACACCGTATCAAGACATTATGATTTGCTCTTTCGAGGTAGTGTCACCATTGCTCCACAGTCTGCATGATGGCTAAGTGCTCCCAGCCATACATGTTGTAATTCGGTTCGGCGGGGGAGCATTTTCCATCGTCCAAGTTGACTGGTCTGAGGGTTCTGAGTTGGTCAGATTGAGTAAGGATGCTGGCGATCCTACAGCCACTGGCATCTGTCTGGAGAATGATTGGCTTTGCCAGGTAGAATTGCTAGAGCATTGATGCGGCGGTGAAAGCCCTCTTAAGCTTCCAAAATGCGAGTTCTGCCACACGAGTCTATTCCCATTTGTAGGTTGGCGAATACCAGCGGCAGCTGTCCATCCCGCACCGACTTCGGTGTAGGCCAGTCCTCGATGCTGATCATGTGCTCTGTTTCCATGCAAATCCTGTCGGAGTTGATGAAAATTCCGAGGAAATTGACTTTTGAGACTCCAAATTGGCACTTTTCGGCCTTCCAATAGAGACCAATTCCTGTAGCCTTTGCAGTACTTTCCGTGTGTGATCATCATGCTCTTTCTCTTTGGTCGAGTAGATGCGTGAGTCATCCAGGTAATGCATAGCGACATTGTTGATATAGGCCTGTAGGCAGTCGTCGATGTAGGCCTGGAGGGCCAAAGGTCGCGAGTGCATTTGTCAAGCCGAAGAGCATAACTCGGAATTCAAATTGACATTACCCGGTTCGAAATGTGGTTTTGTCCACATCGCTATCTTTAATTTGGATGAGATGATCTGCATTCCGGAGGTCCAGTTTGGTGATAATCTGAGCTCCACGTAGTCTGTCGAGCATTTCCAAGATCAAAGGTTCAGAGAACCGGATTTTCTCTGTCGCCGATTTGAGAGCCCGGTAATCAACACAAAGTCATAGTCCTCTGCTCTTCTTTTGGCAAAATACAATCCGAGATGTCGCTGAGGATGATCACCGCTAGATGAAGCAATTGGTTAGGTTCGTCTGGATTTAGGCTTGAAGTGTTCTAAGTTCAAATTCTGAGAGATTGTAGATACGTCCATATGGTAGTTTGAAGCCTGGTTCAAGGTCAATCGCATGGTAAATGGATCAGTACGGGGCGAGTATTTCTGCCATGGCTTTACTAAACAAGTCCACCAATTCCGAATACACCGCGGGAATGGAACCCTCATTGTCTGTGAATATCCTCTCTATATTTGCACTATCTAGCAATGTTAGTCCATGCTGTATTTACGGGGATGGGATGAATAAAGAGAATACAAGGTAGTCCAGAAGGCCTTGTCGTTAGCGGTTTTGCCCACAAAGGACGCAGCCCAGCCATCCAGTCACTCCCTTCGTGTCTCAGCGAGCCAATTGCAGTCATTCACGATTCCCATGTTGACCCCCTGCTGCCCCAACAACCGCCGCTGCTCCCTGCTGGTCGTGTCCACCCCCTGGACTTCCCACCTGACATAGTGGAAGACTCCACCGCTGCTCCCTGCCGAGTGGTGCATACCCCAATCCATCGGGCAAGTGCCTCAGCAACCTCATTGCTAGCAAAGAGATTCCCAAATGTGGCACCTTCAAGCAGCTGAATAACTGGAGCAGGCGTGTCCTCACCGGATTCCAGTAGTTTCTTGTGTGCTTCCGCACGAGGCTTGTACTCACCATCCAATATATCCGCAGGTTGAGAACCGTTAGGTGACAGAGAGTGAATGAATCGGCGGAGGTTGCAATCGATTTCCGAGTTCAGGGCCCTGAACCACTGTGGTCCGAGTACTAGCTCATAGACTTGCCTCGGTATACCTAGCACTTCCTGTTTTGTAACTGGGGCGAGATGCTCCATATACTGAACGGTTATTGACGTCTCTGGGCTATCCTTCACATGATGCATAATCTGTCCACCCAAGCCAAGTGTAGGGATATGTGCCGCTTTATAGGATCCCCCAAGTTTCTTAAGTAATCTTCGAGCAATAAACATGTTAGTAGCTCTACAGACAATGAGAGCTTGTATGCATTGCATCTCGCTGTGTTTATCCTGTATCTGAATCTCATGCATTATGTGAGCAGAATCAGGTATTTCTGTACCGCATAGATAGTGACTGAACATTTATCCTCTCGGGCTCTCCAGGATAACCCACAACTTTAGTGCGGTCTGGTGAGGTCGTATCTCATCCAAAGTGGCCATCAACACCTGCGGTCTCACCTTGTCCAACCCAAGCACGCTCCCATCCAACCTCCCCTGCCCAGCTAAGTATCAGCAGAGGTACATTAGTTTTTTGCTTGCTGGGTGTCAAAAGATAGCTGCCTGTTGATCTATCGGTTTCCGCCATCTTTGCCGTCTCCTGGAGTGATCTTGTCGGGGTATGTCGCACAGGAGAATTTCGAGCACTTAAATGATTTGTGATCGCTGGCAGAACGTGAGCATTTCCCGGGAGCCTTTCGTTTCTCATAGACCTCCCATTATGCCCACCGTGCTGGGGGTAAGAGGGATCGTTTTCCCCCAGTGCTCGGCTTCGGCTTATTGAGCATTGGTGTTTCAGTCTGTGCATCGTTCGATTGTGAAACTGATGGTCGGTATCCACGTTTTCTGCCGCCATTGCATGATGTTTCTCCGTGTTGTCTTTGTTGTTGTGATTTGTCGTATTTCTGAGGTTTGGTTTCTACATCTGCTGCTCGATCAAAAAGCTCGTCGATGCTATCAAACATCCTCTCCGCATTGGTATAGGGCTTGACATTTGGGTGCAGTTTGGGTTGGATACCCACCAAGATCATATAGTAGTACGATAGCTTCTGCTGCTCTTCATCCCAGCCTGCTTCTCTCCAGTTTTGTCATAGTCGATTACAATATGCCGGCACCCTGTCATCAGGGTCGTGGTGACCTTGGCGAAACTCAAGGTAGAGTCGACTACCTGCGTTGGGTTTACGATTGTTGTCACCATACAGCTTCCGGATTTCACTAATGAAAATCTTGAGATCAGGAAGGTATGGGGAATCGTTGGTAGGTAGCTCCAGGCGCCAGGTAATTGGGTCCATCATGCTTGTTTTTGAAGGGTATTGTGGTGGTAGTTGCATCACCTTCCGAGGTGATTGAGGGCATAGTGGACTTTGTCGGTATCGCCGTTGAAGAAGAGGTGTCTGTGGGTGCCAAAGTTCAAGCGAACGGAGTGAAGAATGGTGTCCATGTCGCGTGCTCCTCCACACTAATGTCTGGGGTTAGTCAAGTCGAATTTGTCATTTTTACTTGTCGATTCTCGTCGGGATCGGTGTTTGGTATTCTGGTGAAAATGGAGTTCAATCATTCTCTCCTGTAGTTCGACTGAAGCTCGCTGCTGCTCCACAAGATCTGCCACAAGGATATTCGGCTGAAATGGGGCGTGTGAGGCATCATCGTCATTGTCGCCATTGTCGGTTTCGCGCTCATCTGTCTCGTTGTCAATTAGGCATTCTTGATCAGAATTATCATCGATTTTAGCCTCTGGGAGAAACCCATTCAATTGAGGTAATTTGACTAGCAAGACTCGGGGTGACATGACTGATCGATGTCCAAATGGTCTCGGTGCTTCCAAGCCCATTAGCAGTGGGATGCGGGAATCCATTTCTCTGCTTAGGAGGCACTGTAGTGGTGGAATGGCTTCGTTATTACACGTGTAGTTACGCATCGGAAATGGGGTACAATTGGAATTCTTGACATCAAACGAGCAAAACTTATGTAATTACTGATCACCTGATAATAATGTAAGGGCACGTACGCCTGCCTCCGGTTGAATAGGAAACAGGGTGAAAATATAAGAGATAGCGTTGCGCACATGGCCTCGAGGGATCTTAGGTTTAGGAGCATAGCAAAATTATCGGTGTCGATCTAAGTCCTGACAAGCAGTTGAGTTAAGGTTGCACGTACCCAGCCGCATTACGTACTTGCCGTTCCAACCCTAATACGTAGTACAGCACCTTGCCAATGCAGGTGTAGTCCAGTTTGGAGGTCCTAACCACTGGTTCTTTGTCCGGGGATGGCCATTTCATGCCTTTCGTTGTCCGGCCATGTTCAAGCTGTTTCCTGACTACTCAGCATATCTGCACATTGGAGGGGGCGTTGCTGTGTAGCTCTATTCGCATGCTACCGCATGTGTATTCTATTCTCGCTGCGCATCGCTAGTGTCTGGAGTCGACGGTCACCGGCGCCAGCATACGTCGTGACTCCCTCATTAGTGCAACACGCGGAATCGTGGGCAGTGCGGCAAGGATGGATGTGGCTTATCGATTGAGGCAGAGTTGGAGGTCCTCTCACCTGCCTACTTCACTGTGGTCCCAACAGAGCTCACTTCCATGTACGGGGACCGCTTTGACGCACACCACTCGGATGGCCATTACACTCTCAAGAACAACGCCGTATGTCTTGGCAATGGTTCAGAGTCGGGCTTCTGCTACCCTGGATGTCTTGATGCTTCGGGTATGGTGCTCCTTCGATGTCAGATATACGTCCATCCAGACACCCAGCCGGCATGTCGCCTGTGCATTTAGTTGGATTGACCTGTTTCCGACACATATCTTTGGTGTGAGCTTTCGCTGGAGGTGTTTCCTGTGGCCCCGTCTGTGCATGAACATCTCCGCCTCTGTCTTTGCAGTGTCGAACTGTAGCTTGTGTCTACTTGCCGACTCGATGCTGTTTGCAGCGCATCACTCAAGAACCGAGAGGACATGGTTGACATTGCTTCCAGTTGCCACCGAGCCAGGGTGGCCGATAAAGGATAGCCTCTGGGCCTGTGATACATACTCTTCGACCCAGTTGACTTGTCCTGAGGTGTAGATCACAAAGAAGATTGGTAACTCAGGTGAGCCCGGCGGGACCCCCACCTTCACTTGGTGTCGTTCCATCGCATGGCTCTTGATTATAATCTCCACCATTGTCTCCGACAGAAAGCTTTCCGTCCATCACATAACGTCTCAGTCAATTTACCTGACCTTCATCATGTTGACTACTCTTCCTTTTGCCATGCTCGGAAAGGCTGCCTTCATGTCCATGAAAAGCACGCCTGTGATGTGGCCGTTTGTCCACATTGCATGAGCTCTGTCGACCATGATGGCTGGTGTATTGATAGCTGACTGTAGGTTCCAACATTCAAATTGTCTGTGTCTCAGCAGCACCCTTATTTTTGCCTCCTCAGACAGCAGCTTTGGGCCTATTTTCCTGACCACTTTTCCCATGCAGCTCCGCAGCGATATAGAGCGGTAGGCCTCCAGCTTTGAATAGTCAGCTTGCCAGGCTTGTGAATCACCACGCCGCTAGCACGCTACCATACCACTGGGTGTCTCCCGGTGCGAATTGCCGCCCTCGTTAGCATCATGATCATCTCTTTGTCCCACATCCCAAGCAGCCATATAGGGCCGAAAGACAGCTTCTCTGGTCTCAGTGCTTTCTTGAGTGACTGAGAAAATAAGGCTCACTCAACTGCTTATGCAGTGAGGCCTGTGTCAGCGCTTCCCGCTGGAGGTAGTTCGTAGTACTGGATGGGGTTGTTTGGGGGAAAGATTCGTGCCTCAGCATCTCCTCTTTCTCAAATGATGTTTTTGCTCAATTTCCATCTCTGCCTGTTCAGGCATCCACGGTCATGGCTGCTGGAGAGATCGTGTATCACACTGCGCTTCAAACCTCAGCTCCCCTAAGGATCTGCAAGTAATCGCCCCACATTCTGCTCTGTAACTGCCAGAATGACTTCTGGTGCTCTGCCTTCGCCCGGGCAGCCTCCTCCGTGTTCCATCTCCTCCTTCCCTCTCTCCCGAATGTCCTTCTTCTGTCTTTGATGTTGGCGTTCCACCTCCTCTTTGACCTGCCACAAATCCTGATTTTCTTTGCCATGGCATCGAGAATGCTCCTCATTGCTTCCCGACTCCTGCGGGCTCCTGCTCCACCTTGTCCCATATGCACTCTGCATCTAGTTGTGCTCTCTGCATCGCTAATTCCATCCATAGCTTCTCCTCTGCGTCCACTTCATTCTCTGTCATTGCCACTAGGTTCTACCCTACTACCATCTCATGAACCGCCTCCTCCTTCCTGGCTACTCCTGCCTCCAACTCACTAACATCATGCTCGGATCCAGTGGCGGGGTCATAGGCCAGTATGGACCACTTTTGCAATTGGTCGAGTTGCCAATGTCAGGTCGATGACTGACTCGCCTTTCTGGACCTCTCTTGTTGAAAGGTAGGTGGGCCTGCCATCATTCCCAATCTCCAGTCGTTGCACATCATATCATGCCTTCCGAGAGAGCAGCATTCCGTTGGACACAGCATCTTGGTTCCCATCGTTTGCTGTGGGCGGTGAAGTCTACTGCAAGGACATTGCCACCCTGCCGAATCATTCTCTGCCGGGTTCAACTTTCACTCCGGTCTCTTTCTCTCTCCCAACTGCGAGTCATATTGATGATAAATGTTGACAATCCTCGTTATCTTTTCACCTTTTGTCCAGACTTGGGTAGCGATTACATCGTCATTAGACCCTCCGCTCATATTGGTCCCCTCATCATCCACCAGGCCACTCTCCTTCACTATCACTGTCCAAACTATTGTTCTTTTTCTTATTTCTGTTACCAAATGGCTGATCCCAATCTCACCTGATTGACTCAATGGCTGTTGCAAGAAGACTTTGTGCGCCCTGACTTCGACTCCTGTCTCCAACGCCGCAATGGTACCCTCTTATAACCTTGCACAGTTGTGCTGGATCTCTATAATCATTGGTAGCCAGGACTCGCATCTCAATCTCAGGTTCAGTGTCTGTTGCGGTCCTGGTTGTAGCCTCAGTCTCGGTCACGGACATTGTGACTCCTCTTGCCTCCCCCATTTCCTGCTCTTCATCCTCCACATCCACCATTGCGTCTTCATCTCCCCATCCATCCGCCACCCCCAGCGGCCTAGGGCCAAGCACCAGGCTGTTCGAGCCCTTTGCCATGTCACCAGTTGCACTCCTGGACGCTGGTCCTGATAGCCCTGTTGTTCTGGTCTAACGACCCGCTTCGGCGGCATTCTTCTTCTTCACATAGCCGCTACTGATCACGATGGGTTTTCCTCTGCAATTAAGAAACTTCTCCATCGTGTGGCCGCAGTGCGATCCCTGCTTTGCAGTGCATCCCACCGCATTGCACTTGTGGTCGCTTGTCAGGTGATGGCCTGAGCAGTAGCCACATTTGGACTTGTGGCCGCACTTGTTCTTGATGTGGCTCCATCCACAGCAGAGCTTACAGCTGTTGTCAGGTCACTCATTCGTGTACCTTTGATCTCGGTACCACACCGCAGCCGCTGTCAGGCATTTCTTGACCATTCTCTGTGCCACCTTGCCCCCCGTTTCAATGAAAACCACTGACTACACAGCAATTTCGTTGTTCTCATTCCTCTCCCTGGTGGTATGGGGGTTCACCAGCAACCTGATCTCGGTGAGAAACGCATTACCCTTGTTCCCCACATCGACTGTTTCTGGCATCTGCTGCAGGCCTTCCGTGCCTTTCCCCATGTACCGAATGAGAGGGACTCTGTGGATCGTTAGCCTGTCTCAGGACGTATCCTCTTCGAAGTCCATGACTCCTGGGTCAACTGTCCTCGCCGCTGTGATGATGATGTCGCGGTACTGCAGAGCCATTTCTGCTGTCGCATGTGGGTGGGTGATTGCAGTAATCACACCCTTGGCATTCCATTTGGCGTTTATGATCCTAATGTGGGCTGGTGCCTTCTGGTAGAAGAGCACTCTGTTGATCACAGAGGCAATTTGCTGGTCAATTGTATTGAAGCGTGGTACGTACTCGTCTCGTCTTAATATCAGTGGTCTCTCTTCCATGGTTGATCCAGACATGGGGCAGGGGCCTGGGCCGATGAATGAGCCTCGGCCGATGGGTGCCCTCCAACTGTTTACTCGGGGTAGGACAGTCTCCCACTGTAATGCTGGTATGGGTACTGATATTTGTTTGGGTGCGGCCTATGTTTTAAGCTGCAGTTTGAGCTGCAGTTTAGTCTTCGGTTGCTGCTGCCGCTGCTGGTGCTCCACTGGTCCCGCTTCCCGCATCCTCTCTGCATGTTAGGAGGCCTCTAGCCCCCCACCATCCGTCCTCACAGTTATTTCTCTTCCTCTCCCCCCTCCAGGCCTTGTGCTACCCCTTGCATGGTGTTTGTTATCATGTTCATGATGCCCGCCCCCAACAGCTTGTCGTCCTTATGGCGGGCGTCACACGTCTGCTCTCTCTGTTGCATCCACCTCATTAATGCCAGCCCCTGTGCCTGCTTGCGGGCTCCCTGGGCTTCCACCATGTTTGTGGTATGTCCAACTGTTCTGTGCAGCTGCCTCAGTTCCTGTGCCTGATGTCATGTTGTCCTCTCCATGCGGCTGCTCCAGTGGCAGGGGGCCGCTGGGGCCTAGCTCCTGCTTCTCCGCTTCTCATTCTCATTGCTCTCCATCGGCTCAAATTTGTTTTCCCTGCAGTCTCAGTGGCAATGGATGTCACCACTGTCGCCATTACCATCGCCACATCCATAGACACCTCGCTCCTCCCATGTCCAGCTTCTCCTGTGTCCAGATCCTTCCTCCCGTTCACTCTGAATTCGGTCTTCACTGCTGATAGGCAAGCCTCGTAATCCTCATCGTCACTTGCTCATTAGCCGACGCATTGAGTCAGTCGCGTTTTCTGCCAAGACTTTAAGCGAACCCACTCCGTTGCGTGGATTCCTGTGCACCCCCTCCTCCTACAGTCTCGCTGGTAGTGGGATGCTCGCTCCAGGGTCAATTCAATTTCTAGAATCGATTGCAGCTGTCATTTTTTTAATTGCTATCGTTGTTGTCGACTTATGGTGCTGTTTCTGTTTCGCCAAGACTTTTGTCTACGGGTGTTTCCGACGCTCTTGTTGCATGTGTACCTGTATTGTGAGTCTCAGATCCGTTTGCAGTCTCAGCGGTCTCAGCCCCGTTTGCTAGATCAAGAGAGGTTGGTGTTTCGTATGAGGAATGATAGTAGTGATGATAGAGAAGCTTGATTGTACACTATCTAAGAGGGCCACAAGGCCATATACATATGGTACTGCAAGTACGAATGCGTATGTACTAATCTAGGTACGGATACAACGGTATATCATCAGCCTGTATCAGTACCACAGTAATCTCCCAGTACGAGGTAATCTCCCATACGAGGTGTCATCTCGTTCAGTACCAGCTAGTACGACCGACAAGAAGGCTGAGATCAATTTATGAAATAAGAGTCAGAGTGAATTCGAGTGACGTACCATCAGGGAGATAGTTCCGTTTTCTTGTACGGCACGCTGTTTCAAAACTTACTCCGGTGTTAGGGTAACGTAGCGACTGATCACGAGCAAGCTGTCAACTCGATTTTCCAACTCTCGGGAGTCTCTGGTGTATTGTGTCAACGTGATATCAGTATCTCTGAAACTGTGATATTGCATCGAATCCTGGCTACAGACGGATTACTTCATTAGCTACCGTATTATCTAAAGGAATCCGTGATCCTGCTAGTTGTATACCTAAGTTAACTAGCGGTTTATTGTCTTGAAGTCCAGACACAACAGCTTGAAGTAGTGTATACAGTCGACTATGTCAGCTGCACGGGGTACGACAGTAACAGAACCTCTAGATAATACAGTTACTATAATTTTCATCACCAAGGTTTCTCAACCAGGTTCTTCGATGCTTGTCATGACTGTTTTCCTCGAATCAGTAGTAGTCGATGCATTATATTTATTCACTCATCACTGCCCAAAATGTACATCCAAAACATTTCCACGATACAAAATCGCGGTAAAACGATAAAATAAGATCAAAACCTGTAACAAATACCAGATAACAACCATCAGTCGTCATACATAAAATGTTCTAGTCCAGTCACGGAGGATGTCCCTCCGCGGAGAGACCGGTCCATTCACGGAGTGTACCCCTGCACCCCACCTCCGTGACTGGACTGGTTCATTCGCGGAGCATACATACAAAGTGCTAATTACACTCAACGTCGTGGTGCAACTACAATTACACTGTGCTCTATATCCTGACTTGAAACCAGCTCTTCTTCCTCGTTGCCCTCTTCCTCTACATCGTCCTCCTCCTCGTCCACATCCTTGTACTCGTCCAGACTCTCTCCTTCCTCAATATCCAGCTCTGTCAAATCACTTTCGTCGTTTTCCTCTACGCTCTTGTTGACATCATCAACAGAAGTGGAGTATGTCTGCGCTGTTGCCTCTCCCTGTGTATTTACTCGAAGTTGCTTTTGATTTTGACTGGGTCCAGGTGGTGTTGTCTTCCGTTTAAGATTGAAAGTACCGGATGGCGCTGCAGAAACATCATTGTTTGTGCATTAAACTCCATCATTTCGCTGGGCTGAAGGTACATAGTTGCGCTGGGCTGAATGTATATAGTTGCGTTGATTAAATTCAGCTGGATATTGCCAGCTGAGTACGCATACATCCATGGGCATATATGCGTGCAGAGCATTCACCGAGTGTACACTCCGTCAATGGACTGGTCCATTCACGGAGGTGGGGTGCAGGGGTACACTCCGCGAAAGAACCAGTCCAGTCACGGAGGGTGGGACTCCGTGAATGGACCGGTCTCTCCGCGGAGGGACATCCTCCGTGACTGGACTAGAACATAAAATAAGATGAAGAAAGCCAAAAATTAAAGTTGTATTTGCGGAAAACTACTGACGGATCGAGCACTTGCGCCAGGGGGTCGTAACTACGTACACCATCGCTATTGATACAAAGTTGGTTGTTCACGAGCCGAGGAATGGATATGAAGTTGATGAATAAGATCAAACGTGTTGGGAAGATATCGTTTGGTAATCTCAGCACTGTAGCGACCTCGCCAGACGGTAGATTATCGGTTTAAGCGTGACATCCATATCATGCTCCCCAGGTCCCGTGCAGCCTTGCCAAGGAGATGTCCAACCATGAAATGACGCGCCGTCAATCCACGTTTGTTCTTCTTGGTGACATCAGCACCATGGTCCAACAGCAGTTGGACCACTCCCTTATGACCGTGCCATGCTGCTTTAATTAACGGTGTATCCTTCAAGACGGTTGTCTCTATTTCCGTGTCTGCATCATGGTCCAAAAGCAAGCCAGCAATAACAATATTTCCAGTATCAGCTGCATGTAGAAGTGCCGTCCACCTTCCTTCGCAAACTCGGTCGACATCCGCACCGTGACGGATGAGTAACCGAACCACGCCCTCCTCTGAGTATGCCGCCGCCCGAATCAACGGAGTGTCTTTGCGCGGATCCATCGCAAAATTAATATCAGCCCCCCTCTCCATCAGTAACGAAACAATCTCATCCTTCCCCTGCCATGCCGCGCGGACGAGAGGTGTATCTCCACCCTTTGCCGGCGCATCAACTTGTATATCCGAGCGTCTCAGCAGCAATCGGACCACGGGCAGATGACCGGAATTAGCGGCGTGGTGCAGGGCAGTCCAGAGTTCGGTGTCGGTCGCATTGACGTCCACGCCCCCGTTAAGGATGAGTTGCGTGACTTCGGTTAATCCGCCGGAGACCGCAGCGATGAGGGCAGTGCTACCGTCCACGAGGGAATGAAGGTTGGGGTTTGCCCCATGGTCCAACAGCAACCGAATCATCTCAGAATCGCCGCGCACGGCACGGATCAGGGAGTCCGGAGAAAGAGAATCCGCGGAGACGCCGGTGGCAAGGATGGTGCGGACTTGGGGTAGGGAGCCTGATAGGACGGCGGTCAGGAGATTGTTGCTCGAGTATATGCGCGGTAGGTCAGGGATTGGGAGTTGGGCGGAGTGCCAATGAGCAGCAGATGACTGGCCCGCAATGAGGCTGTTGGCGGTTACTAGTTCCTCATCCTCATCCTCCTTCTGTGAATTACCTCCCGATGTTTCAGTAATTTCCCGCAAAGCTTCACTCTTAACAGTTTCCAGCGAGTCAACCGTGAGCGTAGATCCTCCACTCTGCGTCATCCTTAGCGCAAGGTTGGCAATGTACGGCTCTATCCTCCCCGCAAGCATTGGTAGGAGGTCGTTGATGGCGACTTTCACGCTGTTCTCGATGTCTGCGGGTGTCGTACTGTGGGTCACGTCGTCAGTTTGTTGCCAGCATGATACAAGAAAGTTAGATTGGTGAGTGCATTGAAAACAAGATCAGTGAGATAGAGATGGAGGTACCGTATGGGTACTTTGTCAACAGAGTGTACACAGGGTAAAACCTTTCAACATTAAAGAATGAAAAATGTCGGGCATGAGTTACGGTTAAATGATACCATGAAAAGATCTCAAGCAGAGTCACGGTCACTCACTTCTGAACACTCGTATTATAGGCCATCATCAGCATCGTGTTTACCATGATCCTCATTCTCAAGGTAGCCACTGCATTCTCGTCCCATTGAAAACGATCCCGAACATTCTTGCGCTTATTCTTTATTCTAAAGAACTTGCTAAATATACTGCCGTCACTGTTCGCCGCATGGGAAGTAAGCACCGAAAGTGGGGTAATGGCGGAGGTGACTGGAGAAAGTGCCGATTTCTGAGAGCAACGTCGGAATTTCTCCAGGAAGATGTTTGCATCCTGAAGGACTTCATAACATCCTCCGGTAAGATGACGGAGATCGGAACCAAAACACTTTGTGGCATCATGATCGATGACTTCTTTCGTTCGATTGAGGACGGTGTTGAGGCCGTTCACCTCTTCAGAGATGTCCTGGAATTGTTTGGGTGTGTCTTGGTAGGATTTGATGACGCGGAGGGAGAGCTGGAGGAGGGATATGAAGTCGCCGGTAGAGTAGCCGAAACTCATCTTCGCGGGAATTTCAAGAGGAACTGAATAGTACTGGATCTGGGGAAGATGTTTACAAAAGTATTATCAGTGGGGGAAAAATTGTGTAGGGCGGCAGGGGCTGACGAACGCCAGCCAATCATTAGAGTAGCTGATGGTGGGGCAGTGTCATACGCCAGGCAGAGCTGCGCACTGACGTGGCATTTAGGCTTTTCCTAGCTCATCTTTCTGCCTTGTCTCTCTTTCGTCGACTGCGAGAACTCTGCATTTGATGTCAATTGTATATACGCAGTCTAAGTGGGCGTCTGCAATCAGCCGAGCAAAATGCCGCAACGCAAAGAATGCGGTTCTGCACCGACAAGGATAATCAAGGGCACAGGAATGGAAACTTAACAACTCTGCAGCGCGAAGGCTGCAGGATTTTGCATTCGGACGACAACCCGGATTCCGGATGCTTTTTGCGGGGGTTCGTGTACAGGAAGCTGCGTCGCCAAGTCGCAACAAGGGAATAGATTAAACTCAGCTTCTTTTGGGCGGAGGTGCGAACTAAGCGCTTTTGAGCGGATTAGCTTGTTGTCGCTTAGCGCAGGTGTTCTGTACTTATATACATATCCGCCATCCAGTACCTGACGGTTAGTTTCGTGCTCATATCACTGGGCTTTCGCAAAATAGGCTGTCAAGAATGAAGCTAATTAGCTGGCGGCTAAAAGCCGGCCGGCGGGCCGGGCCGCTTCGGAGCTTGGTTCCGATCAATCGACAGAGACAACGTGACAACGTGACAACGACAAATAGATTTGAACAGCTCTTTAATTCACATATATAGCCATAGACGGTTAGAATCAATTACTTAGCATTATGACCATTAAAATGCACGGTTAGAAATGTGGGTTTGGTATGTATTGATGCATCTCGAGAATTGAATTTTATCTGACATCGGTACGTGTCTCGCACCGAACTTGCACGGAAGCTCTAGGCTCGTACTTGATTTGGATACTTCTGTTCTGGTAATGGGTTTTCAACCTTTATTATTCACTACTATACTGCGGGTAGTCGGAGGAACGGTAACAAGTAGTATGAAATGCGAGTTGTGGATCGTAAGCGGGGAAGGTTGCCAAGTTGAGCATGTTCGGTAAAGAAGTGGTAGAGTAGAGAGATGAGTAGCCGGAGGGTGGTTATGAGGGCATCGAGAGTGTGCTGAGTCATACAAAACAAGTCGCGAGATCCGCTGAGATGTAGTCATAAATGTCGCTGATGACGATGAGAGGAGTGGGGTATGGTAATAGAACCCATAATGAACATTGGAGTGTTTTTGGCGTCGACTAGAGGAGTGGGGGTAACGTGAGAGCGGATACGCTGTTAGGGGGTCGCGGTTGCTTGTGTGCTCAAGAGCATAGAATACCGGAACAGTCGAGACACTCGGATGGCAATGTGCCCCACTCTATACTGGAATACGGAAGTGAATTATTACTTGGTTTGGTGCTCCGGTTTTCATGGTCCAAAATCTGAATTCGTTGTGGAAAGTTTGGGTGAGGCTAAACCTTATGACAATCGGGAAAGTCGTCATTTGCTACTATGACAGTCGCATCGCATTCATGCATTGTTCCCCCTCATAAAAATTACCTAGTACGTAAGTCTATGCGGGTACTTTGAAACCATGCGCCCCTGAAGCTATTGGGATCGGGCTACGTCCCTAAGCATGTATGCAAGTGATGTCACCAGACATCACTCGTATATGTGCTGCCACCATGTGTTCAAATAGTGATACTTAGAGAAGCTTGATTGTATATTATCTAAGAGTGCCACAAGGCCATATATATATATGAGTACAAGTGTGAATGCGTGCGTACGCATCTATGTATAGACTTTTCAGGCCGACAGCAATCTCCGGTCATTCGAGGCTCACCTCCGGCCATACGAGACTCATCTCTGGCCATACGAGACTCATCTCTGGCCATACGAGACTCATCTCTGGCCACAGGAGACAGAGACCTGTCATGCAATACCATGTGCATTGACTATGGCGCGATGACTGTCTAGGTACAGGTCTAATGGTCCAAGATAAAAGAGTAAAGTGTGAAGTCTAAAAGAGCAGTCACGAACCCAAGGCTCTAAATTATGTACATCTAACACCATGTGTTGCATATATACTTGCATCGTGAGTCTCAGCTCCGTTTGACGGCTTGTATGAAGATGGTGGCTTGTGTGAGGATATGCATATGGCTTATATCAGGATCAGGATGATGTGTCTCGTGTCAGATAGTGCATACGCGTACGCATATGGAAGCTTGTACATAAACGGGCCTTGGGCCCTTGAGAGATCAACCAAGTCAATCAACAAGTCTTACTAGCATCCAAAGTAACACCATGTGTTGGAGTGTGAGATCCACTTGGATACCAGGGGAACTGACCATTGGGCAAGTGTCTATATACTTTCAAGTAAGTAGTCCGAGACCATAACTCACGAGAAACTTGGTATATTATCATTCAGTTCTATTTTTGAGATGAAGTCAAACGGTAGAGGACCCATATAGTAGTTGTACCCATGTATGTAAATATCTTTCGACTATCTCTTCCCCTACCCACCACACTGTATAGGCGCAGCACAAACCGGTAATTCATGCTACAGCGCTAGTAGCTGTCGGTCAGTTCATTGTGTGCCAATTTACTCGGTCTCGGCTTGCTCAAATATCTTGCGACTATCCCATACTTTCTCTAGTTCGTCATACTGTATAAGCCTATATTTATCAGATTATTAGCAAAAGTCTAGCTTCCGGTAGGATCCGAACCTACGACCTCGAGATAGACAATGAGCCCGACACGCACGCCAAACTCCCACCCAGTAGCCGACATGACGTGCCAAGACTCCTTAAATTTCTCTCATACTCTGCCATTTAGCTATGGAGGCACATGGTTGTTCATGTGAAACCTAGATAGCTGTGTGGGAATGTGGGACTAAGTATTATGGGTCAGGGTTTTGCGCAAACGTATTTTTAGCAGGTGGTATATCAAAAACCATACGAACCCATAAATAGGCTGACGAATTCTTTGGCGTGAACGATTTATCATAACTTTTTCTACCTTCAAAATCTGACGGTTTCAAGATTGGGTGCATATCTTGACTCGAGCGGCGAGGTAAGATTCGGGCGATACCCAAAGTTTCTACTGACTGTCAGACAGTGCATGGCCTGGGTTACATCGCTAGGGTGATGATACTGGACTCAGCCGCAAATAAACCGCTCCAATATAAGCCTTTTATATCTAGCGTCAATCTCATACACCGTCACTCGTTATCAGATATGTACTGTGTTGGAATATGAGGAGAACCGTTTGCACAGACTTAGATACAGCGAGAAGAGAAAGGAGTGTTGCATAAATAGATCTGACTGATGGCGGAGCTGACTGTAAGCTGTAGGGCACAAGGCACACCGCTTTCTTGTACTATATATTTCTAGTCTTTCTTCTTCTCTCTCTTTACACTCTGTACCTAAGTCTATTCACACGGTTCTCCCCTTCCATATTTCAACAAGGAGAAAGACGCGGGTTATATATGAGAAGTGTGCCCCTTACTGTCAGCCCCGCTAGCGGTCAGCTCTATATATACCTACAACACTGTGTACTCGCCAAATTTTCAAATCTTCGGACACAGTTGTCATCGATTAGATGACTTCGATAAGTTAGATTATATCGAGATCTGGCTGCCACCATGCCCACATAAGTGCCCTGCAGCCGGAAATTACCAGCGCATTTCATGGTAGTGCAGTGGAGTATTTGTCATTGCTTCTGCTGGCACTTGGTTTTGATTTCGTAACCGTTCGGCAGTAATATGTAGTCATGGTAATTAGATGAGTAGTTATTGTAAATTGATATGTCGCCAAGGGCGCTTATAATGACGTGTCCGGAGACTTAACAATCCGACGAGTACACTCTTCGCGAGCATGGGGAGGTAAAATATCCTTCGGTTTTAGCGAGAGCTTTAAGTGGAGGGACGGTTTGTATACGAAGCGGATGAATACTATAGCAGGTCGCTCATGACAGATCACTTATTGAAGGCTGCGAGTATATTAGAACCGGTTTCCCGCAACCGTATGTTGAGTTGTCACGAGAGAATAATGGCAAACCTCTAGGTGACTGATGAAGTAGGTGAGTTTCAGTTCAGCTATCCAGGACTTTGTTGTTAAACATACCGTAACTCAAGACCGTTTGGGATTTTGAGAGTAATCAAGTACAATGAAAGATGTTGAATCGTCTATCGTACAAAAGTGATTGTTTGTCGACTTATCTAAGGGTAGAGTCTATGTCTCTATATACATGAAGAGTCTAGGGGTTCTACGGAGATGATAGAGTGTTGTTTACAGTGGCGAGTGGCAAGTAGCGAGTGAGTGATGGTGTATAAGTCTATATTATGAGTTTAGTACGAGTCTATCTGGTGACTTAGTGTATTTGTGTCTTTATTCTAGACCTTTCTAGCAACATGACAACATTCAGGCTAAATCCGAAGCCAACACTCCCCCTTTAGTCCAAGGTCTTCAGTAATTAAAAGAAGAGACGCTCAAAGAAACCAATAAAAGAAAGAAAGGAAGAGAAGGGAAGAGAAGACCCAAAATCCAGCATATGTCCTGTTGAGATCAATCGAGTACGAATAGAGATATTGAATTGACTGTCGTACAAAAGTGGTTGTCTAAAGAACAAAGAGAGAGAATGGCAGGCATATATATTGGAAAGAAGAGACCATACTCGGCTTCGCCGAGAATCACATCTAGAGACCGATGCCGAGCAACACTCCCGAGGCTAGACCTCCTCCTCGGCATGGGGGCCACAAGCCACCGGGCCAAATCCCGTGCCAACATATCCTCCTTCTCTGACTCTGTATCCGAGTCCAAATCTAAAGTAACCCAAATCCTGCCTGTGATCCTGCTCGAGTCCTGCTTAGTTATCCTGAAAATAAACGACTCAGAGTCAGTTGCGAAGGTTAATGGCGCCGAGACCAAGTTAGCCTCACTCTAGATTTCTTCTTCCCTGCATATGAGGCCCACTCATCTTCATTCGCACAATTTGACTTCTTATGGCATTTCTCTCCGTATCTGAAGCATATGAAACCCTTCTGCCCTGAGTTTGCCAGATTTGAACTTTTCTCAGCCTTCGAGTGCCTGCCTCGGGCCTTCTTCGCCATGAATCTGGCGGCATTTGTGGCAGGCTTTATATGCTAAGACAGATCTTCAAATATTTCCCGGCTCCGTAGATTTGCACCAAGAAGCCGCCACCGGTCTATACCAAGGGCGGCGTCAGAAATTGACATCTGATCTGACCGGACTACATATCTGCAGATGACCAGCCAGTCAATCTAACCGCTTCAGAACACTAGCCGTATCCATCATGGTAGTGATCTGACTTGAGCCTTATCGGTATTCATCTGCCATCTATCTTAATCTCGTAGGAAGTTATCAAATTAGGTGAAGTATGCTAAACTACTCAATTCAAGCTCAAAAATATATCCAGATCTCGAGAATCCTGTGTAGCTTTTAGAATAGCGGGCAAGGGTTCGGAGGCTAGAAAAACATCCTTGAAATACTGCCGTGTGAATTGTATAGCAGATATTGTTGATAGATAAGGTTTGTGACTGCTCTTTTAGACTTCACACTCTACTGTTCCCTTTCCCTACGCATCTTGGATCTTTAGACCTGTACCTAGACAGTCATCGCTATATAGCCAATACACACGGTTCTCCCCTTCATTGTCGCAACAGATATAATCTGAAGATGTTCACCAAAATTTAATGTTATTTGCTGCCCTAACTTGGGCGTAGCTGTTGAGCGCAAGTCATGAAATTCTAGTTTGCGCGTTCTCTCACTTATTCGGCGCCACTCTACACGATGAAACTCAATATTAGAACAAAGAAGACACTATTTCTAATTCCAGCTGTGTTGGTCAAAAACAAAGGAGTCAAATAGTAGGTGAAACGAAGTACATTGTCCTCCAAATAACCCGTAACTCGTATTACAGAAATTCAACCATATTTCATACACTGGCTAAGCACTGGAAAAAGAAAATACTCCGCTCGAAACTTCAACCCTTCATGCCCAAATTCCAATTCCGCCAAAACCCTGCCCCTCCATTCCTAAACACAAGGACACCTAAAGCTCTTCGGCTCAAAGTTGAACCGGCTCCAACCAGCCTTGTCAACCGAGCTCTGACTGTCGCCTCCACAGCCCAATCCCGAATAGATAGTGCAGACATAGTCTCCGCTGGAGTAGCCGGAGACGTGCGGGCCGCCGGTGATGTTGATGCAGGTATCGTCACTGCTGGCTCCGACACAGTTATTCTTGCCGGGCTGATGGCAGAGCTGCAATGTGCCACCGCTGTTCCAAGGGGCGCACCAGGCGCTCACAGTGGCCGGGGTGGCGGCGAGGGCGGCAAGGGCGAGGGCGGAAAAGTGCATATTCGAGATCGATAGAGAGTGGATATGTGTAATGTTTGGGGGATTGCGACGATAAATAGCTTGCCAATGGTGTTGGACGTGATTTATGAGGATGAAGAGCTGGTGATGATGATGACCTTTGGAGGGGGAGTTGGGTTCTCTTTATATCTTCTTCGTCAGCGGGTGACGTAGAAGGGAGCTTCGTGTTCATGTCGGTGTTGGTTGTCAATCATTGCGAATTCCCCGGACAGATTCTTGAGGTTTTCTATTTCTGGAAATATCTCAGTTCCGGCTATTGGCGCAAGACAGTAAGTTTCGGTGAAACAGAAACTCATGTTTGTGAACAGAAGGCGGAGAACATTGTGTTGCAAACGGGATATAATTACCGAAATTGTGGCTAGCGTATCCCGAAAAGCGAACGAAGGACATCCAGGATTGTATCTGACCGGGTTTATTCTTAGTTTAGTTCCAACGAAGCTCCGAGGTGAATCAAATGATGATAGGTACAAATCAGTAGTTCACTTACAGCACCAAGAAAACACACTTTTTCAGTAGTGACATATACACTTAATTCCACTCTATTAACTTTGTCTCAGAAGAGTCGACGATTTCGAATCATATATTAACAGCAGTTACTACAGTTCAGGAGATACCATATCATGATTACCGGTAAGTTAAAGTCATATGAAGGTTGAGGCTTTAATCGAGCGCATGATTACATAGAGGCAAGAATCTAAGACTTACAGTCCAATAATAAGCCTCCTCGTCAACGGTCAAGTAAGTAGCAAGACATTTTGGCGCAGTATGAACCTTCTATGGCAACTGGGTGGACTTACCGCTAAGCTCGTGTAACGTCGGAATGATGGGCCGACGGAGAATGGCAAGCGCCCCGAAGCTGCGATTCATCTTTTTCTTGCGATAGGTTGCTACAGAGCGGAAATGAAAAGTCTAGGGTATCTATAGCATATTAGCACAGCCACAGCTTGAACAACATTGACTTACCCAATACTCTAGTATGCGCGGAAAAGACATTTAAGCTGAGCGAAACCCAACTTTCAAGGATAATGTAGTTGGCTAAAATGGAGAGGTTTTGACTAGCCAACAACCTCGTATTTTCCATCGTTATGTCTCAGACCGCACTCCACAATTGAGAGAGCGTGGGTTTTCTCATTTCAAGGTATACCCGAGTATTAGGGTATGTCACGTTTTCTGGCATTGAATCCGGCTGTGCAAGCAGGGGGTGTATGTTTCGTATCCCCTACACGCTTGGTATCCTTCAATTCGTACACTTTCCTTTCGGATATAGTGTGCGTAAAAGATCGTTGTGTAGCAAAGAATTTGAATAGCTAGCTGGACTTCGGATGTTACTCTTTTACTAACTACAAGGTACGGTGGCGGCTTCGCCGCCGTTTGGAGGCGCCCAGATTGATCTCCAGCCCAGCCAACCCAGAGTTGCCATTTTTAGCAGCTCCTATGCTTCCAGATGTATATGGCTCTAACATACTCCTAGAATTCGAAATTTGTTAGATCTCTTGGCCAGCTCCCAGTGAGTATATCTCTCCAAGTCTGGGTGAGTCTCTATTGTTTCTGTGGCCAGAGCAAAGCATATTGGCAACTGGGAAGATGCCTTCTGCTGGGTAACTCCAATCAATTCA
>Ga0307515_10002855_pt1 | contig 36754 bp, 23 predicted proteins | sample 17_EM_MG_FD_194513 | JGI IMG/M metagenome (GOLD analysis project Ga0307515, IMG submission 194513) | Populus trichocarpa ectomycorrhiza microbial communities from riparian zone in the Pacific Northwest, United States - 17_EM | ecosystem: Host-associated > Plants > Roots > Unclassified | place... | reverse complement strand
CCCCCCCCCCTACGGCCGCGCCCAATTTTATATAAACCGAAGAGAGAACCTACAAGCAGGTTATCTTTATGCCAGACTAATGATGTTAGCCGGATAGGGGAAAACATGTACCCGTATCGGCCTTGTAACGTTGCAATAGTTTGAGAGCTCAGGAAATAAATGGTATCACGGGGTTGTATAATGCCTTTTATCGGGCCACCGGTATAAAACTCCGGGCGCCACGATGACGGATTGTCGTTTGATACGTTCAACCCGAAAAGGCCATTATCGGTACCTATCAAGAGTTTATTGCCGGCAATTGGAAGCAAGCTGGTTACCCTGTTAAAATCCGACCGGTTTTGCTGTAAATAAAGTGTGCCTATTGAGGGGTTTTGATTAGTCCCCAGTTTCATATAGCTCAACCCTGTTAAAATATGCCCCGCAAAAAGGTAACCACCAGCTATACCCAGCTTCAAAACGCTTTCATTTTCCAGGCCGCTTTCCTTGTTTATGATTTTTACTTCGGGATCGGTACTTAAAAAGAAACCAGCGTCATAAGTGCCAAACCATAAATTATTTTCGCGGTCAATAAGCGTAGATGTGGTAATATGATTATTAAGATAGTTTTTCCGCTCGCCTGTAATGTAGTTAATAATATACGTGCCCTGCTTTACCGTTGTAACAGCAAATGTATTTTCACCGGTAACGTAAACCGATGTTACATTACCGGTGAAATTGATTTTATTGATGGGGATGATCCCGCTTTTTTGATATTGATAAACATGTACCCAATCTTTAGTTATCAACAATAAATGATTTTGTAGTATGGCCAACCTATAAGGTTTGGTATTGATTTTGGCTGTTGTGCCGTTTAAATGCGCAGCGCCAAGCTCATTTTTGAGTATGGTAAGGTCGTGTTCAGAAAGGATAATTTCTTCTCCGCCAGTACCATAAATACAACTATCCGTTTGTTGGCCCGAATGTTTTTGGGATTTCAGTTCCGCAAAACGGTAAACTTTGGTATTGAGCTCGTAATTTACACAAAGTTCATTGTAACGGTTAAAAAACATGTTGGCAAATGGCTGCACCAAAACCCGCTGAGTTGGCGTCAGTTTGTGTATAAGCCCGTTTTCGTAGTAACAAACCCGGTAGTTATTGCAGTAAAAAAAAATCCGGTGATAATTATCTTCGGCTATCCGGAAAGCTTCATTGCTTTCAAGCCCATCGGCGGTTGTGAAATTTTTAAAGTGCTGCCCGTCAAACCTGCTTACACCCTTATCCGTGGCTATCCAGATAAAACCTTTGCTATCCTGCATCAGGTAGTTAACCTGCGATCCGGGCAGGCCGTCGCTTGCGCTATAATTTTTTAAGTAAACTACCTGGTATGGCGTACTGGCATATGCGCCCGGGATTAAAAATTGAATTAATAGTAAAAGTTTTAGAAATGGACTTTTTAGAGGCATTTTTATTATTTGTGGCAACTTAACATTTCAGTCTTTTTTTAATAATCATACAATTATTTAAGCAGCACGTTTTTTATAGTTGTATCAATTGATAAATATAAAAATAAATGGCCTGTAATCAATAACACTTGTTAATATTAAAAAAAACGTCTGTAAACATTCATTATATTGCCATCCCTTAATTATGATATCGCAATGAATAAATTGCCCGATTTGGAACTGAAAATTCAAGCCGAGATTGATAAAATACACGCTGTTGCCAACCTGCTGCCGGGTGTAACCATTATACACCGGATGCCCGATTTTAAATTGGAATACATGTGCCAAAATGGGTTAAACCAACTGGGTATAACTTTAGCCGAATTTAGAAGCTATTCTACCTCCGATTATACGGCAAAATACTTTAACCCCGAAGATGCAGATACTTATGTGCCGAAGGTGAAAGGTATGGTTGAAAGAAATACCGACGAGGATATTACATTTTTTCAGCAGGTAAAAATAAATGGTAATCCAGAATGGGTTTGGCATTTAAGTACCATGAAAATTTTAATGCGCGATGATGAAGGCCTCCCTTTACTGGTGATTAATATGGCTTTTAAGGTTGATCCTGTGCAGCACGTTACCGCCAAAGTGGAGCGAATGCTGGATGAAAATACGTTTCTGCGAAAAAACTTAAGCAAGTTTTCCAGCCTGTCTAAACGCGAGTGTGAAATTTTACGCCTGATGGTACTTGGTAAAAGTTCTCCCGAAATAGCCAACCAATTATTTATAGCCGTAGGTACGGTTGATACGCATCGCAAAAACATCAAGCATAAACTACAGGCAAACACATCTTTTGAACTATCGCAATACGCGCGGGCGTTTGATTTGGTTTGAGGGGTTGGAGGGCTTACATGTAGGCAAATCCACTATCGATACCTAAATAATTCGACTTTGACTTTTTGAGTTTGAAATCGAAAAGGATATAGCCATGACGGGGCTTAAAAGGTTTAAACAGCATAGCGCCAAACTATGCCGTTTAAAGCAATAACACGGAGTTGAATGCCAGGCTATTAAAATGAAAGTTTTACTAAAAAGTTCACACGGTATTTTTATGTCGCTCTTCTTGGCCGTTTGGCTTTTGGGGCGTCGCCTGCAACAGGTCTTTTATAATTGCTGCTACTGTTGCCGTAGCTGCTGCCACTGCCACTGCGGTTATTAGTGCTGTTATATCCTCCAAAGTTTCTTTTGGGTGGTGGCGGCTTTACCGCGTTTTCCTCGTTTATCTTTACGTTCAGTGTCCTGTCGCCCATAGGGGTGCCATCTAAGGCAATTACTGCGTTTTCGGCACCTTCCCGGTCCTTCATTTCTAAAAAGGCATAGCCTTTACAAATCCTCGTTTTTTTATCCCGTACTATCTTAATCGTACTCACTTCCCCATGCAGGTTAATTATTTTAACCAGGTCAAGTTCCGTCATGTCCAAAGGGAATCCCCCGACAAATAATTTCACCATTAGCTTTAATGCTTTATTTAGATTTAAAGTTACTCAATAACCAACGAATATCGGTTTCGTTTTATATTAATAGCTAAAATTCTGAATATTTTTTTTGATGAGCGCTGAGTATCCGAGTTTATCAAATCAGAAATTATTGGTTAACAGTAGGTTTGCCTGGTCCTCGCCCTCAAAATCGTTAAGTTAAAAATGTAAAAGCTTTATCGCACATGCGCTAAACTGATCCGGAAAACCAAAGATTGGCTTTAAATTCCCGTTTATCCCCAAACAGCCGCGCTCATGTATTTTTGCTTTATATTACCAAATAGTTTTTGTTGGTTTGTTTTGTTAAGCAGCGAATCATCAACAGTGAAACAGAAAAAGAACATATCGTTATATTGGTCATGTCAGCTCATTGGTTGGTCGTTAGCTGGTTTGTTCTGGGGTTTTTCGGCCTGGATGCAAATGTATGCCGGCGGCCATAGCGGGCAATATAGTTACACGCTTGCGCTGATTCATTTTGTGCTTGATATCGACATTGGCATCCTGATTACCCATGCTTATTATTGCTTTGCACATAGGTTTAACTACACTCATTTAAAAGTGCAAAACATGGCTGTGCGCCTTATTCCGGCGGTGCTTTTAATGGGTGTATGTTACATGCTGCTGGTTACTGTTAAGCTGTACGCAGCTCGCTATTATTTTACATTTGCTTACAGCGAGAGTTTTTGGGCTTTTTTTAGTCAAAACTACGTGGTGCTGTTGGCCACAGGTATTAGATTGATGGCCATTTGGGTACTGGCTTTTCACCTGTACCATTATGCGCTGATGGAGATTGGCACCGCTACCGATAATGCCCGTTTACAGGTAGTTGCCCGCGATGCGCAGATGCAGCAACTATCGGCACAGCTTAACCCGCATTTCTTTTTCAACGCTCTTAATAGTGTTAAAGCGTTAACAAATACCAACCCGGCCAAAGCCCGGCGGGCTATAGATTTACTGTCCGATTTGCTGCGCGCCACCTTGTATGGCGGTCATGCAAGGCTTATATCCTTACATGACGAGGTTAATTTGGTGAGTGATTACCTGGAGCTTGAAAAAATCCGTTTTGAGGAAAGATTGCAGTTCTCCGTTGATATGGAACAAGGGATACAACATTTTTTAATACCTCCGCTAAGCATTCAAACACTGGTTGAAAACGCTGTAAAACACGGTATTGCGCAACAGAAAGATGGCGGCGAAATTAAAATAACTATAAAAAACACCGACGGAAAAATCCATGTCACCGTTTTAAACCCCGGCAGGCTCATTTCTGTAGGTAACGAGCACAGGCTTGGTTTAAAAAACCTGCAAGATCGTTTACTGCTACAATATCAAAACCAGGCCAGTTTTGTAATGGAGGAGGCATATGGCGATAAAGTTTCATCAACACTTATTATGCCGGTATCATGAAAAAGATAAAGGTGATTATTGTGGATGACGAGCGACTTGCCCGCGAAGAGGTAAGGACGGCGCTAAGTTATTACCCTGATGTAGAAATTGTTGCCGAGGCGGTAAATGCCGACGAGGCAAAGCTTTTAATACAAAAGCATCAGCCCCAATTGGTGTTCCTGGATGTGCAAATGCCCGGAAAATCGGGGTTCGACTTGTTGGAAATGCTGGATATTGTGCCCGAAGTTATTTTTACTACCGCCTTTGACCAATATGCAGTGAAAGCATTTGAGGCTGATGCGCTTGATTATTTGGTAAAACCTATTCGTGATGAACGTTTTGCCAAAGCAATGGAAAAAGTGAGGACTAAGCTAAACACAACCACAGATAACAGGCAGATTTTTATAAAAGACGGCAGCAAATGCTATTTTTTAAAAACAGATGAAATTCACCTGGTTGAATCGATGGACAATTACGCGGTATTATATTTTGGCGATAAAAAAACATTCCTGAAACGCTCACTAAACCAGATGGAAGAAAGGTTGGACGCAACCACTTTTTTCAGGGTAAACCGGGCGCAAATCATCAACCTGGCCTTTATCGATCAAATTAGCCATCTGCCAGGCGGAAAGCTGAAAATCAGTTTAAAAAACGGGCAGGTAGTTGAAGTGTCGGAAAGGCAATCTGTAAAGTTCAAGGGGAAGCTGAAGGCTTAAAGCATAAGGCAGAAAGCTAAATGCATTGAGCAGAAACAAAAAAACAACAGGCTTTGGGCTTTAGGCCTTCAGCTTTAAACAAAAAAATCATGAAAAAACTAATGCTATTGCTGGCTTTAATAAGCCAGGGGGCAACTCTTTTTGCCCAAAAATTGCCTGATGCCGGCGTGGAAAAGTATGTTATTAATGATAGCGTGCTTATTAAAACCCCACAGGGGCATACGTTATCGGCTGTTGTTGTGCGCCGGCGCGATTTAGCCGGGCCGCAACCTGCGGCATTGCTGTTTTTTATTTACTCGGATACTAAAAGAAGTTTGACTGAAGCCAAATACGCTGCCGATCATGGCTACGTGGGCGTAGTGGCCGATGTACGTGGCAAGCGTTTAAGCCCCGAAGAAGTAGTACCTTATGAGCACGATGCAGAAGATGTTTATTGGGTGATTGACTGGATAAGCAAACAAAGCTGGAGCAACGGCAAAGTGGGGATGTATGGGGGCAGTTATTCGGGCTTTGCGCAATGGGCGGGTTTAAAATATAAAGTGCATCCGGCGCTTAAAACCATTGTGCCTTATGTTTCGGCAATTCCTGGCATGGGGCTGCCTATGGAAAATAATGTGTTCATTAACGCCAATTATGGCTGGGCCTTTTATGTAAGCAATAATAAATACCTCGATACCGCTACCTACAACAACCAGCAGCGCTGGCGTAATTTGAGCGAAAACTGGTATCAAAGTGGCGCGGCCTACAATAAAATTGATAGTGTTGACCATGCACCAAATAAATGGCTGCAACGCTGGCTTAAGCACCCAGGTTTTGATAAATACTGGCAATCCATGATTCCCTACGGTAAGGAATTTGAAAAAATCAATATCCCGGTGCTGGCTTTTGATGGTTATTATGACGACGGGCAAACATCCGGCTTGTATTACCTGCGCCAGTTGGCCAAATACAACCCCAGGGCCAACTATTACCTGATACTTGGCCCGTATGATCATTTTGGCACACAAAGAGGGGGAGAGCGTGTTTTACGGGGCTACCAGGTTGATTCAGTAGCTATCATCAACACCAAAGCAATTACCTTTGAGTGGTTTGATTATATCATGAAACAAGGCAAAAAGCCGACCATCATCAAAGACAGGATCAACTACGAGGTTATGGGCGCCAATCGCTGGGACCATGCCCCATCTCTGGATAAAATGCACCAAAGCATGCTCCGGCTTTACCTCAGCAATGTAAAAAAAGATGATCAGTTTAGGTTATCCTTCCAAAAACCAATCACACCAGCATATCTTGAACAGGAAGTTGACTTTGCCGACCGTACTACTTCCAATAATTACGCTTATCCGTTCCCCATTATTCAAAAAGATATTTACAGCAACGGTTTTACTTTCATAAGCGATAGTTTAAAACATCCGCTTATTGTGAACGGCGCTTTCCTGGGCCAAATTACTGCTGCTATCAACAAAAAAGATTTTGACTATAGCGTAGTGCTTTATGAAGTGATGCCCAACGGTGAATATTTTGAGCTTACCTACTTTTTGGGGCGTGCCAGCTATTCGTGGGATATCAGCAACCGAAAACTGCTTCAACCGGGCAAAATAACAATGCTACCGTTTTCAAACACCAAGGTGGTAAGCAGGCAACTGCGTAAAGGCAGCCGTTTGTTGGTGATTATCAACGTAAACAAAAATAATTTTTGCCAGGTTAACTATGGTACCGGTAAAGATGTAAGCTTTGAAAATATTAACGATGCCAAAACACCACTTAAAGTAAAATGGTACAACAGCAGTTATATAGAGGTTCCGGTATCAAAATAATAGCCGTACGACAAACTGTGTCGCACACGCAGGGCAAACGCATCTAATTGGGTTAACATAACTTAACATATTTCAGATATTTTATTTATAATTATTTGATAATCAATGTTTTATATTTAATCATGGTTAACACTAAAATGATCGCCCAATTTAGCATCCAAATATTTGTGCCTGTTGTTGGCCAATATATTTGATTGTTAATTAATTAACATTTGTTGTGGCCGTTTTTTTTGTTCCGGCATCAGCGGGTCATATTTACGAACAGCGCACTGCATGTAAATATTGCGTCAAAAAAAACAGCATATTCTCAATTATAAAACAAGTCGGGCTCTATTAGTGTTAGTTGTTATACCTGCTTAACACAAGGATGATTATGGATACATCGACATTAAAAACCATTGCTTACCAACTAATGCAAGGCAATAAAGGCTTGCTGGCCATGGACGAAAGCACCACCACCTGTAACAAGCGTTTCCAGGAACTGGGCATTCCCCAAACCGAAGAATACCGCCGCAAATACCGGGATCTGATTGTAAACGCGCCAGGATTGGAGGAATACATTAGCGGTGCAATCCTGTTTGATGAAACCATCCATCAAAGTACTGCCGATGGCACGCTGTTCATAGATATTTTGGAGGGTAAAGGGATAATTCCGGGCATTAAAGTTGATGAAGGTGCCATTCCTATGGTGGGTTTCCCCGGCGAAAAGATCACCGAAGGCTTAGACGGCCTGGGCGACCGTTTAAAAAATTACTATCAAATGGGAGCCCGTTTTGCCAAATGGAGGGCTGTTATTACTATAGGTGCCGATATCCCGTCATCAACCTGCATCAAAGCAAATGCTTATACCCTTGCCCGCTACGCGATGTTTTGCCAGGAAGCTGGTTTGGTACCCATAGTGGAGCCCGAAGTGGTGATGGACGGCAATCATTCATTGCAACGATGCGCGGAGGTTACTACCGAGGTAATACATGCTGTTTTTAACGCCTTATACCAGCACCGGGTTGACCTGGAAGGCATGATCCTGAAACCTAATATGATATTACCGGGAGAGGACAGTGCCGAAAAACCGGGGCTCGATGAAGTGGCCGAAGCAACGGTTAAATGCTTTTTAAAAACGGTACCGGCATCGGTACCGGGAATAGCTTTCTTGTCGGGTGGGCAATCGGCCGCGCTTGCATCCGAGCGTTTAAACCGAATGCATACCCGCTTTGGCGATGTGATGCCCTGGGTGCTTACCTATTCTTTTTCGCGGGCGATACAGCAACCTGCGCTGGAACTTTGGAAGGGAAACGACGAAAATATTGTTGCTGCCCAACGTGCATTAGTACACCGCGCAGCCTGTAACAGCGCAGCCAAAATGGGTGTGTATACTGCCGATATGGAAGTGAACGGAAAGTGATTTTGTCAAAGCCTGCAACCCTCAATAATAATTTTGACTTGAACTGCATATCAGGCTGTCTTGATCTTTTTGTTAAATATATACAGGACATAAAATAGTTGGTTAAATATTATATTTTAGAGGTGTTAAATGCCCCTGAGTAAATATGTTAGCCAATACCAGCCGATCCTTTTTACAGTTTTTTAAATTACTGCCCATAATTATTTTTTTGATGACAGGCGTGGTTTTTAATACCGGCGCCCAGTCGTATTACCATGCAAAAAAAATAGATCTTCCGGCACCTTTTAAGTATTCCGAAATAAAAGATATTACCCAGGATAAAGAGGGCTTTATATGGTTTATCAACAGCCAGGGTATTTGGCGGTTTGATGGTACAACTGTGCAGCCTTTTAACTCTCATTATGCCGATTTGCCTCAAAGTGCCGTGCCCGATTACATTTATGCCCATGACGATTATTTGCTGATTTTTTTTGAAGAGGATGCCAAAAGCCTTTTATTTACCTACAATACAAAAACTTTACAGCTAATTAAATATGAGATAGATACGCCACCGGCAGGTTTTTATAAAACCCCGAAAGGTGAACTTGAGTTTTATGGTCGCAGGGGGCAAAAATGGTTTTTTGCGCATCAAATGGTGATAAAAGAAAAAAAAGATCCCAATATAGTTCATTGGCTGGGCAAAGAAACGCTGCAAAATTTTAAAGTTGATGCCGATGGCAGCGTATACCTTTGTTACAACGAAAAAATTGCCCGTTTAAAAGATGGCCATTTTTTTGCCGGCCCGGGCGATACGGTTAAGGTGCAGGGTAATCCATCGTTTAAGTTTACACAATCAAAAGCTATCCTGGTATCATCAAAATATATATTGGATAAATTTGGTAATGGCTTTATCATCTTCGACAAAAAAACGCTGCAGCAGGTGTATGTATACAAGGGCGATGGTATAGCCATGATACGTTTATTGCACGATGAATTTATATTACTACAGGACGAAGCAGGCTCCCTGCAAGCCGATTCCCGGTTTTTTAAAATACAGCAGTCTCCATTTGTGGGGCAGGCCGATATTGTTAAAAATATTGCCCCCGAAATTCATTCAGATAAATTATTGGTAGCCACCAACCGGGGCATTTTTGAATTGATTGCCGATGCGGGCAATAGCTATAACAACAAACAGAACGCGGCAACTGGCAGCTTTTTTAAAAAGAAAAGTGTACGCAGCATTTACCGGATGGCTAACGGCAAGCTATATGTGGGCGTTTATGGCGGTTTTTTTGCGGTTGACACTACAGGAAGTATTCATGAAGTAAGTACTAATGTGGTTTACTGCATCAGCCGCATTGATGATCATTCGCTTTTATTAGGGATTGAGGGCGGGGTGGGTTTTGCAACACTTAATACCGATACCGATCAAATGACCTTTTTGAGCAATCCCAGCCAGCGTACTTATGGTTTTAGCCTGGCAAAGGATGGAGATAGTTTTTTGGCCGGTACCGCGTTTGTCATGTACCGAATATCAAAACAAGCAAACCAACAATGGCAGCTTCAAAAACTTTTCCGCAAGGATAGTCTGGGGTTTGTTAAGCAGATAAAAAAGATTAATAACCAATGGTGGATAGCCAGCGCTAACGGCTTATTCAGGCTTGAAAATGATACCGTGTTAAAGAGGATCTATCCGCAAACGGGTAGAATGACCATTTATAGCATGCTCCCCGAAAAGGATGGCGTTTGGCTGGGTACTGCCGCCAACGGCCTGGTGAAAATAAACTTCGGCGGTAAAGTGCTAAACCAGGTTAGGTTTAGCAACGGACTTGCCGGCGAGTTTGTTTACTCGTTGTATAACGCTAACGGGCTCATTTTTGCCGGTACCAACGGTGGTCTTAGCGTTTTTGATACCCATGCCGGTATGCTGGCCATAAGCCCGCCGGATTATGAAGAGTACAGCCAGGAACTTAATCACTCGGCTATTTTTTACGACGAAACGCGCCACCAGCTGATTATGGGCGGAGTAGGAGGGCTTTTGTTTATTGATATGGAGCATTACTCCCTGGCCAAAAGTAAGGAGGCCGATATGGTTAAGCTTTCCTATTTCAAAAAAGGATCAAACGGTGTGTTGCCTGGCGAAACCAATTTGTTTGCCTACCAACAACCCGGTATCACCCTTTATCCAGGCGATGTATTTATGGGCTTAAAGTTTGCCGGCAATAATATTTGGCACCAGGGTAAATTTCTTTTCCGCCTACGCGAACTGGATAGCACGTGGCGTAAAGCCGACCTTGCCGACGAGATTAGCTTCTACAGCCTGTCCCCAGGTAAATATACTTTGCAGGCCCGGTTTGCATCGGCTGTTAATTCGCGTTACTGGCTTAACAAAACCATCATTGTGGTGCCGCATTTTTATCAAACCTGGTATTTTGATGTGGTTGTAATTGCCATCATCGGGCTATTAATATACGCGGCCTGGCTGGCAAGGCTGGATCAAATCCGTAAAGAACAGTTGGTACGTACAACTATAGCCAGCGATTTGCATGACGAAATTGGCAGCGCGCTTACCCGGATATCTATGAGCAGCGAGCTCATGCACATCAGGCAGTCGGCAGATGCCAAGGTAATTGAACATATTTCGGACGATAGCAAGAACGCTATCGCATCCATATCTGATATCATATGGTCAATAGATGCGCGTAACGATAACAAGGAAGATTTGTTGCTACGCATGAGGCAGCACGCCTTTGTGATGCTGGAGGACAATGCCGAGGTACACTTTGAAGCAACCGGGCTTGATAAGGTTGTAGACCTGCCGCAGCTGATAAGACAAAATGTTTACCTGATATTTAAGGAGGCCATCAATAATATTTTAAAGCACAACCACCATCCCGAAGTTTGGATTGAGTTGAAAAATCGCGCGTCGGGGATGACCATCACCATAAAAAACACCATCAACGCGCAAACAAAAACAAGTAATTATACCGGCCAGGGATTAAAAAACATGAAAATGCGGGCCGAAAGGATAAAAGGCAGCGTTAATATTGTTACCGGGGAGGACCTGTTTCTGGTGATTATAAAAATGAAAAAGTGGTGAAGTCCGAAAGTCCGAAAGTCGGGGAAGTCCAAAAGTTGGGAAGTCAGCAGGTCCCAAGTGGGGAAGTTGCCAGGTTCAAAATTTGCAACCCTTACCAAATTTGCAACTTTTACTCTTCCGGACTTTCGGACTTCCCGGACTTTCCCGACTTCCCAACTCAATTCAAAAGATACCCTAATCATGTTATATAAGCAGCCAGTTTTTTTATACAACTTTACGATGTATGATAGCCATTTCGGTAATTGAAGATGATGTTTACATCAGGAACAGTGTCGCGCAGTTTCTGCAGATGCAGGCCGAGTTTGGCAATGTGCAATGCTATGGCAGCGTCGAAGAATTTATGGCAGCCAAAAATCGTAGTCCCGATGTTATCCTGCTGGACATAGAGCTGCCGGGCATGACAGGGATTGAAGGCGCTTTCCGCATTAAACAAAAATGGCCGGCTGTAAATATCCTGATGTTAACGGTGTATGAAGAGAAGGACCGCATATTCAAAGCATTACAGGCGGGTGCAAGCGGCTACCTGTTAAAAAACACTCCGTTAACAAAGCTAAAGGCGGCCATTATAGATGTGTTGGATGGCGGCGCACCTATGAGCCCCGTGGTGGCCAAAAAAGTTGTGGCTTATTTTGCTGCAAAGCCCATGGCTGCCGAGCCCGAAAGTAACGAACAGTTAACCGCCCGCGAGCAGGAAGTTGCCAAATTGCTTATTGTTGGCGATACCTATAAACAAATAGCCCATCGCTTATTCATATCGCCCGATACCGTACGGCAGCACATTAAAAATATTTACCGCAAACTCCAGATTAATAGCCGCATACAGTTGGTTAATGAGTTTAATTCCAAAAACTCGTCCTATTGAAGGGCACATACACTATTCTTGAAAAATACCCCAAACATGTTATTTATACTGCTTGAGCAGGTGTTACATTTGATATCAAATAGCGTGTATTAAACGGAAGAGGTTTGTTTTTAATGCAACTTTTTAATAAAAGTCAATCCCTTACCCTTATTATATCATAAACATGCGGCCATACCAGCAGGAAACTGTTTAACAACGTTTTCCTGCCAGCCGCTCGTTATTAGTTTTCTTTATAGTTTTACATAGTTAAGCCCGCCGGTTAAATGACCGGCCGGCTTTTTTAAGTTCGACACTCATCTCATCGGCCTTTAGCCCTTACATCCAAAAGTCTTAACTCTTGATTCTTGCCTCTTAATTCTTTCCGCTCTGTAACAATCTTTAAACACGTTCAAATAAAAAAAAGCATTAATTTGCGCTTTAAACATAAGTTGACACTCATGAATAAATATTTACTCACCATTCCGGCGTTTGCCTGGGTTATGTCGGCGTATGCCCAGCAGGGTAACCCCTTAACCACAAAGGATTATGAACATGCCGAAAGTTTCATGTCCTATAATACCGCCCCGTTTGTTGACCGGGCCGATGTAAGGCCTAACTGGTTACCAGGCGATAAATTCTGGTACCACGTACTCACTGCACAAGGCAGCGAGTTTGTATTGGTTGATCCGGTTAAGAAAACACGCGAAGCAGCCTTTGACCATCAAAAACTGGCCCAGCTGCTTTCGGGGGCTTCGGGCAACAAATACGATGGTAATATGTTGCCTTTTCAAACCATCAGCTTCTCGGCCGATGGTAAAAAAATAATGTTTACGGCAGCCGATAAACACTGGCAGTATGACCTGGCCACAGACCTGGTTACTCCCGGCGTGGAACAGGAACACGGCCGCATGCAGCCTGGCGGACGCAGGGGCAAAACAGAAGAAGTATTATCGCCAGATGGCAGCCGGGCAGCCTATATCAAAGATTACAACCTTTGGGTGCGCGATACAAAAACAGGCAGCCAAACCCAGCTAACTACCGACGGTATTAAAGATTTTGGCTACGCCACAGATAATGCCGGTTGGCAAAACTCCGACGCGGCAATTTTACGCTGGTCACCGGATTCAAAGAAGATAGCCACCTTTAAGCAGGATCAGCGTAAGGTAAGCGATATGTACCTGGTTACCACCAACGTGGGCAAGCCGGTATTGAAGCAATGGAAATACCCTTTGCCGGGCGATGAAATTGCGATGATAACCAGGGTGATTATTGAAGTGGATCATCCTAAGGTAATTACCCTGCAGGTGCCGCCGGATGCACACCGCGCTACCCTGAGCGACGACATCAGCAGCAGCGGCACATTTGATGACGTGGATTGGAGCGCTGATGCTTCAAAGCTGGCCTTTGTATCCACCTCGCGTGATCATAAAAACGAGAAATTCCGCATTGCCGATGCCGCAACTGGCGCCGTTAAAGAGATTTTTGAAGAAACCGTTAAAACTCAGTACGAATCGGGCTGGGGAGCTATCAACTGGAAGTTTTTACCCAAAACCAACGAGATCATCTGGTTTTCTGAGCGCGACAACTGGGGCCATTTGTATTTATACGATGCAGCCACCGGTAAAGTAAAAAATCAAATTACCAAAGGCGATTTTGTAGTAACCCGGGTATTAAAAGTTGATGAGAAAACCCGTACAGTTTATTTTATTGCCGGTGGCCTTGAAAAAGAGAACCCATACTACAGCCAGTTATGTAAAGCTGGATTTGATGGTAAACACTTCGCGGTGTTAACACCCGAAGAAGGCAACCACAATACTACATTATCGCCAGGTGGCGGTTATTTTGTTGACAGCTATTCTAAACCAGACGTTCCGCCTGTTACCGTTTTACGCAGCATGGATGGTAAGCTGATAACCAACCTGGAAAAAGCCGATGTATCAAGGCTAACCGCTACCGGCTGGAAAGCGCCGACCCCGGTTAAATTGATTGCCGGTGATGATAAAACTGATATTTACGGACTGATTTTTACGCCAACCAACATGGATGCCGGTAAAAAATATCCGGTTATTGATTACATATACCCGGGCCCGCAGGGCGGGAGCGTAGGCAGCTGGTCGTTTGTGGCTTCAAGAGGCGATAACCAGGCATTAGCCGAACTGGGTTTTATTGTGGTAGTAATTGAAGGCACCAGTAACCCGCTGCGTTCTAAAAGTTACCACGACATGAGCTACGGTAACATGTCTGAAAATACCTTGCCGGATCAGATTGCTGGCATTAGGCAATTATCAAAACAATACCCTATTGACACCAATAAAGTGGGCATATGGGGCCACTCGGGCGGCGGCTTTGCGACAGCTGCGGCCATGTTCCGTTACCCGGATTTCTTTAAGGTGGGTATTTCCGAATCGGGCAATCATGACAATCGTAACTACGAGGATGACTGGGGCGAACGGTACGATGGCCTGGTATCAAACTCCGATTATGCTGCCCACGCCAATGAAACTTATGCCAAAAACTTAAAAGGCAAGCTAATGCTGGCCCACGGTTTAATGGACAATAACGTTCCGCCATACAATACCCTTTTGGTTATTGAAGCGTTGGAAAAAGCCAATAAAGACTATGATTTAGTAGTATTCCCCAACATGCCGCATGGTTATGGCCCTTACTCGCCTTACATGATGCGCCGCCGCTGGGATTACTTTGTGAAAAACCTGTTGGGTGTTGAAACACCGCACGAATATGTATTGAAATCCAAGACAGATCCGAGGAATAAAATACAATAATTTTGAAAAAAAAGTATTGCCCTTGAACTATACGAAACTAAAAGCTTCGTATAGTTCAAGGGCTTTATGTTTTTTAATAACTGGCTTTTAAAACACTATATTTTCCCTATTGTTACTTCAATGCTGTAACTTTTTGTAGGCCAGATTTATATTCAATACCGGCCATGAGGCAAAGTTAAGCAGCACAAAACTATAAGTGTACCATTTTACCATCGAAGAAGTAAGCGCACCCCAATAAGATAATACATCACAAACGGAATGGCGGGAATAGCTACCAGGTAGCCTGCTGTGCCAAAAGGTTCTGGCCAGGAAGGAGGTATTAGTTCCAGCAAAATGGCAATTAAACTGCAGCCTATATACCAACGGGATGCAGGTTTGCTAAGTGAGCCAGTTATTTTGAGCGCCACCGCAAAAAGGAGGATGCCCAGGTAAAACAATATAACTTCGGCCACGCTGATCACATAAAATAAACTTTTTATGGCAACGTACAAATCCGGGCGTTTCGCAGCCGGATTTGCAGCAAATACCCGGAAAGCATCTGTAAGGTAATAACCCCAGAATGCCATATTGATCACAAACAAGGGCATTGCTATACTCAGCGCTGTGAACGCTAATTCCGAATATAGATTTTCGCCTGCTTCTTGCAAACGGGTTTTCAGCAGGGCGGCACCCAACAAAAGTAAAATTCCGCCTGCTATAAGGATCGTGTAGCGTGTTTGCTGTTCGGCAGCGGTATTAACCCAGCCCTGCAGTGTTGCCGGTGGCGGGCCCATGCCCGCAAAGATGGAAAATAGCAACCATGGTATAAATAGTAACAGCGCGGTAACAACCTGTTGCCTGCCTGTTCCATCTTGTTTCCAAACCCGGTGTACACCAAGGTTATATGCGGAGAAGATCATCAGACAGGCATTTAACCCCCAAATGGGTAAATAAAATTTATAACTTACCGAACCTATGCCAAAACCAATAGCCATCGTTACCGGTGGAACAAGCCATAGGTATGCCAGGCTCAGTTTTTGTTTACATGTGGTAGAATCGTTATACATGTCAATTATTTTATTCCTTTTTCCAGTTTGGCATTTTGCCCGGCGAGGATCTTCCAGGAACCATCGCGTTTTACCAGTACAATCATTCTCCTGAACTCAAACATTTGGCCGGGAAACCGTTCGTCATTATCTAGGCCTGTACGCACGTGCGAAATAGCCAGGTTAGGATACGGATAGGTAATATCTTCAACTGCGCGGGTATAATAATGAGTGGCTTTAAAGTACGTGGTGTGTACTTGCTGATAATGAAATTGAATATCATCCCGCCCTTTATAATAAGCACCAAACCAGTTTACCCAGGTGGCATCAACGGTATAATTATCGGCCAGGCCTTTAGGGTCGTGGCGGTTCCAGGCATCTTCGTAATTTTTAATAAGCTGCCTTATCTGCGGGTTTTCCTTAGTGGTGTCTGTTTGCTGGCTGTAGGCATTAAAGCCATACAGCCAGCACAGGCTAACTATTACTAACTTAAAACTAATGAATTTCATAGGTATTTATTATACGGTAAATAGATTGGGGTTTAAAAAGCTTTCAGGATGTCAATTGGCGGCCCAACCCGCTCAAAGCCGTGCTGTTTCCTGAATTCGTCCTGCTCGGCTTCGGGCTTGCCTTTCATTTGCCCTTCGCTTATCGCTATAAAACACGCCTCCATTTTACCTGCCGGCTGAAAAGTAGTAAGCATACGCCCAACACCTTCTCCAACCTTCGAAAACGCATGGGGCACTCCACGCGGACCAAACACACTGTCGCCGGGCTTAACATGGTGCATTTTATCGCCCACTTTTATTACAAACTCACCTTCCAAAATATACCACCATTCGTCCTGGTCATAATGAAGGTGCAGGTTGGGGCCTCCTTTTTTTACACGCGATGATTCATACACATACAAATCGCCATCGGTGTCGTTGGCAGATACTTTGGTGTAAAAAGTATCTCCATCAAACAGCTTGATAGGTTTTTGGAAGCGGTCGGTCCCGGAATCTATTTTATAGCCGGTTTTTTTCCTAAGCATAGTATAACTTTTGGCGATGCTGTTGATCGGGCTGGCTAAAACGGTGCCGGTTACGGATAGTATTCGGAGGAAAGTTTTACGTTTCATAGTTTAGTGATTATTTAATGAATAAATCATCTGCGGCCCAGGTTGGATTTTTGGCGTAAGCTTTCCAGAATATCTGGTCCAGGTCATTGTCAAATTTGACTTTCAAACTGCGCGTATTGGTCAAAATCACAAAGTTAAATCCATTTTCGAGGCGGGCCTGCTCAGTGGCCGTACCGGGTAAACTTCCTGTGTGATAATAGTTATTGCCTGCAATGCCCCAGCCGCATCCATAAGTTGCATTGGCTGTTGAGCCTGTATACATGGTTGTTAACGCCGTTGAAGAAAGAATGTCTGTACGTACCGGAAATTTATCAACATAAACCAGGAACCTGGCCAGGTCCGCAGCGGTGGCAACCCATCCTCCGTGCGAGTCCATTCTGCTGATATTGTAGGCGTAAGGATCTTCGCCATATTGGCCGTAATAGGTAACTTCTTTGGGTAGTTTCTGGGCAAATGTGTTTCCGCCGATAGTCATATCCGTAATTCCGATAGGTGTTAATACCAATGTTTTCACCGCTTCCTCATAGGTTTGCCCGGTAATTTTTTCTATCACGCGGCCTAATATGCAATACCCAAAGTTCGAGTAATCGTAATTAGTACCCGGTACATGGTCAAGGGGGCGGTTGTCTAAAGTCCAGGTGATGAGTTGTGCAGCTGTCAATGTTGGGTTACTGAACATCGGGTCGTTCACTTCATTACCCCAGCCTCCGGATGTATGATGCAGCAGTTCATCAACTGTAATGTCGATAATATGTGCGCCGTAGGCTTTTGTACCATAGGTTTTGCCCAATAAAGCGCCATCGCCAAATACTTTGTCGGTGAGCTTTATTTTACCCTGATCAAGCAATTTCATAATGGCCACGGAGGTAAATTGCTTTGAAAGACTGGCTAACCGGTAACGATCGCTGATCGCCGCTTTGGTACCCTTAGTTTTATCACTTATGCCATACGCTTTCAGGTAAACCAATTTTTCTCCTTTGGTGATGGCTACAGATACTGTCGGTACGTTATAAGTAGTCATAAAGGTATTTACTTCATCATCTAAAGCAGCTACAGCAATTTTGCTGGGAGTAAGGGTGTCAACCACTGTTCCCGTCCCGGTGCCTGTACCTGTTCCCGTCCCGGTGCCAGCTCCTGTACCCGTTCCGGTGCCAGTGTCTGTTTTAGTTGCCGGGGCCGACTCTTTGCCGCAGCCGGCAAAAAACAGCATGCCGGCAACCGCAACTAATTTGGTAAATTTTAAAATATCCACCGCAAAGCAGTAAATCCCGGATTTATAAATTTTTTTCATAGGTAGTAGGCTTGTTGTTTAATGGTAAATCCTTATAGGAAATCAAAGGGACATAAATAGGCTGAAAAATTCTTTCGCGTTTGTTGCAAATCCTTTTGATTTTGTTGCAATTTTTATCGCCAGGAAACAATTTTGCTTTAAAACTATTATTAATAGTTAAATCTCAGGCTTCTACCACTTTGCTCGGGGCAAAGCCGAAATGGCGCGAGAAACTGGCCGAAAAGCTGGCAGGGCTGCCAAAACCAACCATATATGCCACCTCGGATACTGTTGCCACGCGGCGTTCCAACAGGTCATGCGCGTATTGGAGCCTAACAATGCGGATGAGCTCGCCTGGGGCCTGGCCAATTAAACCTTTTAGTTTGCGGTGCAATTGTGTGCGGCTAAGTCCTATATCGGAGGCAAGTTGATCTGCACTGTAGCCTTCTTCGTTCAGGTGGCTTTCAACAGCATGCCGTATTCGGGCTATAAAATCCTGCTCAATGGATGGCAGGGTAATGGTATCTTTTAGCCACAAGTCGCGGGTGCTGTAATGCAGGCGCAATTGCTCGCGTACGGTAATCAGGTTTTCAATAAGGGCAAGCAGTTCCCGCTGCTCAAAGGGCTTGGTGAGGTAAGCATCGGCGCCGGTTTCAATACCCTGTATCCGGTTGTTCAAACCGGCTTTGGCGGTTAGTATAATGATGGGGACATGACTGGTTCTTTCATCATTTTTTAGCGTCGTGGTCAGTTCATAACCGCTTACTTTGGGCATCATCAGGTCGGTAATAACCAGGCTGGGGATGTGTTTCAAGCCAAGGGCTATACCTTCTTCGCCATCTGCCGCGGTAATTAAGCGATACCTACCGGCCAGCGACTGCCTTATAAATTCCCTTAGTTCATCATGGTCTTCTATCAGCAGGATGAGCGGGCTGCTTTCATCGGCAACCAATACTTCACCAGGTAAGGGTGTAAATACTTCGCCGGTTTGGGTTTCTGTTATAGATTCTGTAACCGCGTCGGCAAGCTGGAATGGCATATCTATACGGATCTGGGTAAATAAGCCCTCGATGCTTTCGGCTCCAATCTGCCCGCCCATCAGGTCAACCAGTTCTTTGGTAAGTGCCAACCCAATCCCAGTGCCCTCTGCCGATCGCGTATCCGACGGATCGGCCTGGTAAAAGCGGGTAAAAATATAAGGCAGCTTAGCGGCGGTGATGCCTTTACCGGTATCCCTAATAGTAAGCGTGAAGGCGTTGGTTTGGGTTTCCTTGTTTTGATATAGTGCAATTTCTATCTTTCCTTCGTCTGTAAATTTTAGCGCGTTTGACAGTATGTTGAGGACCACTTTATCCATTTTATCCCGGTCGGTCAATATCCAAAAAGCATCCTGGTCGGCAGTAAAATGGAGGGTAATGCCTTTTTGTAAAGCCAGCGATTCGTAGGAGAGGGTGTGCTGTTTTACAAGCGCCACTAAATCTACAGGCGCAAGATTTATGTCCATCAGACCGCTTTCAACCTTGCTTAAATCAAGCAGTTGGTTAATCAATTGAAGCAAGCGCCCGGCATTAGCAATAATTAGCCGGAGGTTTTTATTGGTATCGCCGGTAGGCGTATATAATAACTCCTTGGCAGGGTTCATGATTAATGTGAGCGGTGTTTTAAACTCGTGGGTAATGTTGGCAAAAAAGCGCGATTTTACCGCGTCTAGTTCCAGCAGCTTATCGGCTTGTTCTTTTAGCTCGGCGGTACGCAGCTGCACAATTTGTTCAAGGCGCCGCGCTTCGGTGGCTATCAATTCTGTTTTCTCCGCCTCCTGCGCAAGGGCCTGGGCCGATAAATTTTCTACCTCCCTCAGTTTCGCCGTAAGCTTTTGATTGGTGCGTGCAAAATCAAGCGCCAGATAAAGCGATAAACAAAGTGGCAATACCAGTGATCCCGCACCCATTATAAACAAACGCAGGGAATTAAGCCCATACGGCCAAATGGTAAACATATCATCCCAGGCAAAAACATAAACTAATATTATTGTGCCTACACCTATGCCAATAAGCCAGGCATCCTTTTGCCCCCGCTTAATTACCTGGGCTGCCGACCATAATCCATCCAGCATGCAAACCATATAGGCTACCGAAAAAAAGTCGTTCCATGATCCTGTCTTAAAAAAACAAAACTTTAAAATATACTCTGTAAGATAAAATAGCGTAATACCAGTTAAGGCCATCATACGCCACCGCGGCACCCTACGGTAATTGAGCACGTAAAGTAATAATACAGCCGCCCACATAATGAGCACTTTACAGGCGAACGTAGTAAAATCGGCAAAGTATTGCACCGATGGATACGGCGTTAGGTAAAATTGGTAAACGGCAATGCCATTTATACCTATCAGTAGCACAAACAGCGCGTAATAAGCGTTGAGTTTTTGCCTGGGGTAAAAAAGGAAGAATAGAAAATGCAACAGCCCCAATATAAGTTGAGCGGCTGCAAACATGGGCAAATAGTCAAGTAGTTTTTTGCTGGCACTTGTTTTTTCGGCCCGTTTCAAATAGTCGCCGATAGAAAGCTGGAACCCCCAAAAATCGGGATAAACCCCAAAGAAATTTGAATAACGGATAGTGAGCAAATGTGGGCGGGTATCGGTAATCCAAAGCGGAATCAGTTCCCTTGGAGCACGTATAGCCTCCATTTGCTGTGCCGAGTGGCCAACTTTACCATAGCCGCCTATGGGTTTGGTATCAAAAAATAGCTCAGAAGCGCCATCGTGATTGATACTGATAAATAGTTTTTTGTTTATCAGCCCGGTATCGGCCTTTACCCATATACCAAACCAGCCCATGCCCCGCCAGTGGCGGGGCGCATCGGTTTTGCCAAAAACAGTATTGTGCACAGTATCCCAGCCCGTTGTATTGGTTACAGACAACCTACCGCCCGGCACTTCGCCGGGATGGAAAAACCAAAGGGAATCATCAAGAAATACCTGGTTATGTTTACCAAAATCGCTGCTGCGTATTATGGTTGCTTGTTGCCCAACGGCCCGGTTTACAAGGCACAATAATGCCAGGCACACCAAAACCATGCAATACATTACGTGCTTATATGGAAAAATATTTCTCCGATACATAAAAATATCCGGCAACTACTTATTTCTCAAAAATAATACTTTAAAATCGGGAAGGCAATGGCAAATATATAATATAGATAGCAGCGCTATTATGACGTTATCGATTATGTAGCTTGTAAAAATCTAATAACAACTAATAGTTTGATGCACGGCACTGTGCACCCTTAGCACCCATAAGTTAAAAATAGTCAGCAGGTTTAACCCCATAACATGGTTAACATAACTTAACACAATTTCAAAATATTTTTTACAACTAATTGATTATTAATTAGTTGTAAAAAATCATGGTTAACACAGATTTTGTGCTAAAAATATTAGTATTTTACAATAATTTTAGCTAACTTGCTATTTAAAATTAAAGAACATGACGAACGAAAAAACAAGGCCCTCCGTATCGCTTAGGGCATCGAATGACAAAATTAATGGGCTTCTGGCCAGGGAAAAGATCACGGCAGCGGATGTTGGCGACCTTAACGAGCAGGAGCACCGGCTGTTGGAGAACAGGCTTACCGAAATTTTGGAGCAATCAAAAGGGGTAGAACGGGACACGCTATTAGAAAAAATAGAACCGATTATGCAGGCAACTACAAAAAGCGACATTTGGGAGCGCAACCACATGACGATAAGCAACGCCATTGAAAATTTTATGCGCCAATATGCCGTTATGCCCACTAAAAACGATATAGCCCAGGAAACCGGCCTGAGCCGCCAAACCGTTGCTAAACATTTTAAGGAATATAAAACCCAACCGGAATTTGCCGCCGAAATGGAGCAATTTAAATTTATGAGCCATAAAATATTGGCCAACGTATTTAAGCAAGCCAGTAACGGCGATATGAAGGCCGCCAAACTTTATTTTGATATGGTAGGCGCCATTGATAAACAGCCGGCCGCCACCGTTGTTACCGCTCAAAACAACTATATCCAGATAAACAATACCATCCTTAGCCAGGAAAATTTGAAAAGCCTAAGCCCTGCCCAATTACAGCTGATAGAAAATATTGTTACCAATAAAGCGGTAGAACTGCCTGCCCTGGGCGTATAAATTTTAAGGTATCCCTTTCTTCATCGCAGGTTCCCTTATTTGGGCACCTGGCCTTCCTTTTGTTTGAAATTTAAGGATTCAAGCTGAAAAATTCTGTATTTATTGTATTGATCGAATAGTTTTTATGGATTATTGTGGCAAATGATACCCAATTTTGGCGTAGTGTTGTGTGGTGCTATGGCTGATTTGTGCTTGCAATGATATTTTACAAGAGTCACAAGTGAGCCAACTCGCCGGCAACTGCGCAACACTGCGCCAAAAAAAGGGTAAAAATCCTTTCCCAGCCATTTTCTGTTTCATCATTTTGTGCGCTAAAGTTGAACTAAGTCCGATTTTTAAATTTACAAGAAACTTCCTGCCAATTTGAACCCCAATGATGTTAACTTGCAGCAACCTTAGCACCTATTTAAATGGCTTCCAATAAGATCATATTAAAATTTGATAGTCTTTTTAATACATTCGCAGATGCGATTGTAATACCTCGATCAACTGTCGGCACTATTTCGTCCCGTATAAAAAAGGATATTGTTAACATTCTCCAAATTGATATTCCTGAAACATTAGAGTACCGACCATTGGGAGTTGTTGATATTACGCAGTATACCAATCTCAATCGGCAAAACAACCTCAAACCTGTATTTAATCTATTGCTGGCTACTTGCGTAGATAACAATACCAGCACCTATGAGTCAATCGCGATTATCGCCAGAGAAATAGCTGAATTCACAAAACGAAACCCTGAAGTCAGAGATGTAGCGGTACCACTACTTGGAACGGGCGCTGGTGGTTTAGATCACATGAGGGTTTATCAGTCCCTTGCCACGAATTTCACAAAGTATGCTTCAGAAGCCGCTGTCCTTGAAATTTTCGTTGCGGATGAACGTATTTATAATTTGCTTAAACGTAACGAAGACACCGTATCGTCAAATGACATAACAACCTCCGGTGTTTTTTTAACCGAAGAACAAAAACTGACAATGGAAGTCATACTGGAAAGGGCATTAAAAGAGCATGATTTTTTTTTAGCGGGCGCCCTATGGGATAGCAATGATCTCTCGGATGATTTTTTTAAGAACGGTGTTTGGAAAAATGGAAACCATGAAAAATTCAAAGATTTAGTTAAAAATATCAGTCCGGGAGCTGTTATATTATTAAAATCAACTTTTGCCAAGGGCGATACTAGCTTCTTAAGGATTAAGGGCATCGGAATAGTTACGTTAAATTCAGGGGACGGTATTGAACTTTCGGTTAATTGGCGCATACACAACATACAGCATGACATCGCCAATATGGGATCTTATCGCAGTACAATTGCTAAAATAAATGCACAAGTTAGCGGACAAATTATCCGTGCTATCCCTGACTGGCACACTATTATCTTTGCGCTATTTTCACCGGATGATCCAGTTTTTACACCGGAAATTATATCGCAATCTCCGATGTTGGCTGGCTTATTGAGTGATTCGGACGAAGGTGATGATTACCTGGATATCAAAAATGATGTTGATGCTTTCGCGAAGATCATGGCAGCCGAATCTTTTCGTCCACCCTTAGCTGTTGCACTTTTTGGGAAATGGGGTACGGGAAAAAGTTTTTTCATGAAAAAGCTTAAAGATCGAATAAGTTATTACGCGCAGCAAGACAACAAAGTATTTTGTAATGGTATAGCTCATATTCACTTTAATGCGTGGTCATATCTTGACGCAAACTTATGGGCCAGTATTGTAAGTAAAATATTCGAGGGACTGAATCAGTATATTGGAGAGCATAAAAAGGCGGATTGCGAAGTTGAAGTAATTAGGATAAAGTTGATGGAACAGCTGTCGCTTAACTTTATGGAAATGGACCGGGTAAAGAAAGAGCAAACAGACCTTAACACAAATATTATCCTGCTGACATCCAAAAAAGATAAGTTGTCAGCCGACTTAAAAGAAAAAAAGAAAACTCTGGCAAAAGATCTTTTTTCTAAAGCCCTTGAAGAGGTAGACAAAGAACTGAAAGTAAAAGAAAGGATAACCGATGCGTTTGCTAAAAATTCATCAGTCACCAAAGCCAGTAAGGAATTGCGAGAAATTGTTCCAGAAGAATATTTGAGAGATCCCGCTGCCGTTCTTAAGCGAGTTCAAAGCGGTGTTACGTATGTTAAAGTATTTTTTAGCCGGGAAAAATGGTGGTCCAATCTTTTATGGTTAACGGCAATCGTTTTGTTTGTATACTACGCACCAAAAAGCTTGCATTGGCTCATCATAAAAATAAAAGGAACTGACTTCTCTTTACCGCCAGTTGATGCATTGATCAAACTGCTCGGTGCTTCGATCCCCATTTTACATTTGGTTAAAAAGACTTATGGGCAAGTTCAGCCCTTAGTTGCATCGCTGTGGAAAATCAAGGTGGAGTACGAAACTGCAATGAAGGATGCCGAGGCAAACTTGCAGAAACAAGAATTAGAAATAGGCGCAGCTATAACTAGCGCTGAACAGCAGTTAGTTGAGATCGAAATACGACTTAAGGAAACTGAGCAAAAACAAGCTGTGCTCACCTATAAAAAAGAACACGCATTATCTACTGAAGCACTTTATCAGTTTATTGGCAAACGTACTATCAGCGAAGATTACCAACAGCACTTAGGTATTGTATCATTGATACGTCGTGATTTTGAAGCATTGAGTGACCTTTTCTACAATCATAACGAGGAAAATCAACATACTGAGTTCCTTTCTAACTTCAGCCGTCCTTTACAACGAATCATACTTTATGTTGACGATCTTGACCGTTGCCGTGAAGATAGGGTTGTGGAGGTTTTAGAAGCAGTAAACTTGTTGATGGCTTTCCCATTATTTGTGGTTGTTGTAGGTGTTGACCCACGTTGGGTCAGAAATGCGCTTATACGGCGTTATGGCACACAGTTCGCGGCCGAAACAAGCGAACAGATAGATTCCTCGGATTATTTAGAAAAAATATTCCAAGTGCCATTTCATTTGAAAGCTGCTGATGACCAAAGTATTCGAACAATGATTAGAACTCTTAGTCAGGCGCAGGATGTATTTGAATTTGACAATGACGCAGAAATATTTACAGATGACAACCCATCGATTACTGGCCACGCTGCCGATGTAGATAACAATTCTATAACCGATAATTTTGTCGAAAGCCCTTTAGCTACAAATATCATAAATAAGGAAGAGCAGCTTAAATTAAGCAAATGGGAGATTGACCTAATGGAAGATATGTCTGTCGTGTTAGGCAATAATCCCAGAGCAATTAAACGATTTGTCAATATTTACCAGATCGTCCGCGCTCATGCAGGATTGACCTATATGGCTGAACATGAAAAACGAGAATTTTTGGCTATTCAATTTTTAGTGGCATTATATAACGGATGTTATCGGAAAATTGCTCCATTTTTTGTCAATTACATGCATGGCTACCAATACGAATCCAAGCAATTAGTGATGTTTTTACAGGAACATAATAAAACACCTGAAGATATTGTGGTATTAAAAAAGGAACTATTTGTTGCACTTTCTGACAAACTGAATTATCACAACTTGTTAAAAATAGATATGGCAAACTTTAAAGCGCATAACAACTTTATACAGCGCTTTTCTTTCGACGAAATTCTTGTGCCGTCGATAGTTGATTCGAATGCCTAACTGTTGCGTTATAGCTTACCTTGCAATTCGGAGAGTATGAAATTAAGCTATTATAAATATTGAATATCAGAGCAGTGCAAGGGTAGCCCCCATTTGGTGCTTGCGTGGGCAAAGAACGCAAAGGCCGACTTGTTATTTGAAAAGATAATTTTATAATTTATTTACAATGTTTACATTTTTATTTACAATCCAAACCACCCGGCCCGAAAGATATCAAGGTAGATTTGCTGTATCAATTTGAAAGGTTATGAAAAATAAAAAAAATGTCATCTATGTGCTGATCTTACTGCTGGTGGTGGTGAGCGGAGTGGTATTTGCTAACCGTGAAATTAAAAATGAAACTGAGCCATTCGCAAAGCCGTTGTCCTTTGCCGACAGGAAAGCCCGCATGGAGGATGATAGGAAAAAATGGGAGGCTTCTCCTGACGGTATAAAGTACAAAGAATGGGAGGTTTCTCCTGAAGGTAAAAAAGTGCATACCAGTCATGATAAAATAAGGAAGTACATACAGGCTTTTGCTAATATGGAGGCTGTGGTAACTTCTGTTACTTTTAAGCGTACAAACGGCGAATCATCAGGGCCAAAATGGCTTATAGTCAGGATTGATGGCGAAGAGTACATGATGCAATTTATTCCTGAGGATTTTCAGCAGTTAAATAGCCTGAAAGTTAACGACAAAATAATTGTAAGAAGCCGCAGCACAGGGTATTCGCCTAATCATCCATATTTGATTATATCGGGCGACTATATTGAGCGAAATAACAAGATACTTTTTAAACGTGATTTTAGCAAAAATAACCATTGCTGAGGATTAGCTGCAATAGCCATTAAATGCCCCCCCAAACGCTAATAAGTGTCTGGAGAATCTCCCTTTTTGGCTACTGAGCAGCTTTTTTATTTGGTGTACTTATACGCAACTATCCAAAAAATAGTCGAAATCACCAATTCGCCCGACCAATTTCAAAAACGATCCTCCTATATTGGCTTCCATTACAGCAATAGATATTTATCATCGCATAATTTCCATATATCAATCGTACATTTGAAATAACCCCTGGACAATTTGAATCCTGATATATTCCATATTAACCTACACCATGTGGCCGCCACGGCAACCCTGTTTTCGGGGTTTACGCTTGCGCTGCTTTTAGCATTTGCAAAAAGGGAAGGGGGAACAGCTAACCTGTTTTTAAGCTGCGCTTTGGCCGTAATTGTACTGAAGACGGGCGGGCTTTCGCCAATTTTGTTACCGGCGCTGGGGCCGTTGTTGTATTTTTATGTGCGGCGGATGACGTTGCCAAACCTGCAATTTGCCCTAAAGGATATGCTACATTTTTGCTCTTTGCTGGTTGCGTATTGGATGCCGGGCTGGCTGGTGCTCATTTCGGTTGTCATTTATTTATATCTGTCGCACCGGTTGATACAGCATTTTTATAACCGCCTGCAGCCGGTGCTGATGGATAGGCCCCGCTTTGCCTTCCGCCGGTTGGATCAAGCCCTGCACCTGCTCGGCTTGCTTTGCGTGTTATGGTTTTTTAATGATGCGTTGAGTTTTGCCGTTGCTTTTGTGCTTATTGGTTTGGCTGCCGAAGGGGTGCTAAAGTTGAATAGCAGCCCACAACTGGCCACGCCCGTAACAGACAGGTATGATGCAAAGGAAAAAAGCCGCAGGCTAAAGGAAGCCGTAGCCGCAAACCGTCTTTACGCAGATGCCGAATTGACGTTGACCTCCCTGGCGGTAAAGCTGAATATCCATCCGCACGATTTATCACGCATTATTAATGTGGGGATGGAAAAGAACTTCAGCGACTTTATTAATGAGTTCAGGGTTCGTGAAATTGTCCGGAAAATGCAGGACCCGGCCCACGACCGGCTCACACTGCTGGGGATTGCCTATGAGTCGGGGTTTAATTCCAAAACAACTTTCAACCGGGTTTTTAAAGAGATGACCGGCAAAACCCCGGTGGAATACAAGAATAGCTTGAAAGAAGGGGTACCAATTGATAAGTTGGCACCCCGGTTACGCCTACAGCCGGTAATATTGCGTTCAGGAGGGCCGCCAAATTGGGCTCCGGTAAAATTAAACCGCAATTATATGATTAGGAGTTATTTAAAAATTGCCTGGCGCACATTGGCAAAACAAAAAACGTTGTCTTTCATTAACATATTTGGATTGTCTGTCGGGATTGCCTGTTTCAGCCTGTTCATGTTGTATGCCATTAATGAATTTAGCTTTGATGGTTTCCATAAAAATGCAAGCAACACCTATCTTGTTTTGGATGGAAATGCAAAGCAAAACATAAAAGCGCTTCAGGGAGTTATTTATACCCCGATGCCCCTGGGGCCTGCCATGAAACAGGAGTTACCGGGTGTAGAGCGTTATGTGCGTTATATACAGCCCTATGAAACATTTGTAAAAATAAAAAACGAGGGGAGGCGGGAAAATATCGCCTACGCCGACACGTCGTTCTTCAATATTTTTTCGTTTAAATTTAAATACGGGAATGCCAAATCGGCAATCAATGGTTTGCACAGCATGGTATTAACTGAAAACACTGCCGAAAGATTGTTTGGTAAAGTAAATGCCATTGGCGAATCAGTACAGGTAAAGATGGGGAATGTGTTTGAAACCTTTATAGTTACAGCAATAGCCGAAAATCCGCCATCCAATTCTTCGTTCCAATACAGCATGCTTATCAACTTTGATTGTTTTGCTAACACCACCGGAAAGATGGCTACCCACGACTGGTGGATGAATTCGTTTATGACCTTGGTTCAGTTAAAACCCGGAAGCACATTGGCAAATGATAACAAGTTGTTGACCAGTTTCTGGCGCAGGCATTTTCCAGACGAAAAATCAGGTGGGTATAACCTGGTGCCAATCAGGGATGTGCATACCAGTCCGGAACTGATGGGTGTTAAGATTCCGCCAGTCGACCCAAAATCAATTTGGATGCTATTGAGTATCGCTGCCGGGGTTTTATTAATCGCCTGTATCAATTTCACCACTCTTTCTATAGGGCGTTCGGCAAGCAGGGCAAAAGAAGTCGGCGTCAGGAAAGTTACTGGCGGCACCAGGAAAGCTTTGGTAATCCAGTTTTTGACAGAATCATTATTGCTTTCTTTTTTTTCGACGATGGTAGGCCTGGCACTTGTATACCTGCTTTTGCCTTACTTTAACCAACTATCCGGAAGGGAGCTGAGTTTCTCTTTTGCGCAGTTCCCGCAGTTAACCGGCCTCATTGCCGGCTTGGTGCTGGTTGTTGGCCTGCTCTCGGGATGCTACCCTGCTTTGGTATTGTCGGGCTTTAATACGGTCGACGTATTGAAGGCCAAAATAAAAATAGGCGGGGCCAATTTTTTCACAAAGGCATTGGTAACTTTTCAGTTTGTTCTTTCGGCTACGCTTATTGTTTCGGCAATAATCATTATGCAGCAATTAAATTACATGGAATCAAAAAATCCTGGCTTTGATAAAGCGAATGTGCTTGGTGTAGAGACGTTGTGGGTGTCGGACACGAAACACTTGATACCGCTTTTCAAACAGGAACTTTCCGGTCAGCCCGGCATTTCGGGTTTGGCCAGTGCCGACAATGGTCTTGGTGAGCATGAAGGGACGGGTTTCAGAGATTTTAGTTACCAGGGCAAATCGATAAATACAAAGAACTTTCATATCGATCCCGACTACATACCTACCCTGGGGATGCACCTGCTTGCAGGAAGAAATTTTGACCGGGCAATTGCTTCAGATACCGTGAACGCTGTGATCATTAATGAATCTATGATGCACGAATTGGGATGGCACCCCGAAAACTGCATAGGCCGCCAATTGGAAGGTTATGGTAAGGATAGCTTTAAAAACCCGACGGTGATTGGCCTTGTCCGCGATTTTAATTACGAGGCCCTTACTGATCGGGTGCAACCGGTGTTGTTTCACCAGTTTGCCCGGGGCGGGGAAAGTCCCGGTTTTATTTATGTGCGCCTGCAACCAGGCAATCCTTCAAAAGCTTTGGCTGCTATAAATTCTGCATGGAAAAAAATCGTGCCCGGTTACCCGTTACAATATAATTTTCTGGACGATGATATTAACCGCTTCTATAAAGCCGAAACAAGATTAAGCAATATCATTGGCTGGGCAGGCGGCATTGCCATTTTCCTGGGATGCCTTGGCCTGCTGGGGCTTTCGGCGCTCGCGGTTGTTAACCGCACCAAGGAGATTGGTATCCGCAAAGTGCTGGGAGCGTCGGTTTCAACTATCATCAGCCTTATTTCAAAAGATTTTTTAAGGCTTGTTGTAGTAGCTTTTCTCATTTCAACGCCAATAACATGGTGGTTAATGAATAAATGGCTGCAAGGCTATGCGTTCAGGATAAATATCGAATGGTGGGTTTTTGGAATATCCTGCGTAGCAATTATAGGTATAGCGTTGCTGACGGTATGCTTCCAGGCGATCAAAGCTGCTATAAGTAATCCGGTGACGAGTTTACGGTCTGAATGAAGTTTTGACGGCGCATTCTATAGTTTATCCACTGTCTGAGTTGAACCCTACTTAAAATCGGGGCTATTATTTTTACTTATGTAAGGTAAAATGACCTATCCCGTAACTAATAAAAAGAATTTGACCATTGTAAAATAAATTGTTCCCCATTTAGCGCACAGTGTTTTGCGGCTGCACGCGGGAGGATCACTTGTGAGAAATTAAGCCATTACAAAATATCAGAGCGGTGCAAGGGTAATGCAAATCCTTCCGCCTCCACAAAATTACTTATCGTAAGCTGAACGTATGTTCGGCTTACGGTTTTTTATTGGGTAGTGCAAAACATGCTGCTCATGATCAGGTAGTTTCAACTAACTGTAGTTTTTGCTCCTTCAAAAAGTAATGTTTCATGATTGGCCCGGAGATGATCATGGTAACCACCGTCATCACTACAAGGCCTTCAAATACGGGCTCGCTTATTATTTTTGCTTGTAAAGCTAATAAGCCCAGCACAATCTCCTGTGACCCTCTTGCATTCATGCCGAAGGCGACTGCTATAGATTCGTTCTTGCTCATTCCACTCATGGCGCTGCCAATGCCCGCGCCAAGCAATTTGGCCAGGCAGGCAATAATCAATATAATAACCACCACTTCCAGGTTAAAATTGGCTATAAAATTCAGCCTTAAGCCAACTGAAGCAAAAAAGAGGGGAGCCAGTACATTAATGGTAAACTGGTGTAATACATGCTTGTGCTTCTCGGTAAAATATTTGGAATCGTTAATGCCAACGCCAACCAGGAAGGCGCCAAATATACCGCGTACGCCAAGGCCTTCGGTAATACAGGCGCTGATTAAACAAAGGCAAACGGCCATAGTAAGCACACGGCCAGGTTTTTCGCCTTTACCCGCAAATGTTAATAGTTTGTGGATGAGCCATCGGCCGCCTGTTAACATGAAAACGGCATAAAGCACCACAATACTTACCGACCAGAATGATGCTTCGCCTTTGCCCACATTCATCAGCTGAATGATGACCGAGAATAAGATCCAGCCCAGGAAATCGTCAACCATAGCAGCAGTTAATACAATATTGCCTATGCGGGTGTTCAGGATATCCAGGTCGAGCAATATTTTGGTAATTACAGAAAGGGCGGTGATAGACAATGCCGTTCCGAAAAATAGCGACGTCACCAGTTGGTTATTAAAGCCATTGGCAAAATGACTTTGGTACAGATACCATACCGAAGCAAATCCAATGGCAAAAGGGAATATGATACCGGTAAGACTGATGCTGATGGCCTGTTTCCCATTCTGGCGTATCTGTTTCAGATCTACTTCAAAGCCTGCAATAAACATCAGTAAGATGATGCCGATGTTGGCGATGCCGTCAAATGCTTCGAAAGCATGTGGTGTAGCCAGGAAGATACTTTTAAAAACAGATGGAAATAACAACCCCAGAAGGGTAGGGCCAACAATGATGCCCGCGAAAATTTCGCCGATAATGGCGGGCAGCTTATACCTGCGGCACAATTCGCCTAACAGCCTTGCAGGTATCAGGATGATCAAAAGAATAAGCAGGAAATGAATTATCTCTGATGAGTTAAGTTTAGAAACCATGTTTAAAAAAATTATTGCAGGTTTTCTTTTACCTCAATTCGTAATTGATGAGTATTAAAAACATGCGAAAAGGGCTGAACGCTTTTTGTCAGGAACACGCTGCCTCCAATTACGCTGTTATGGCCAATTACCGTGCGGCCGCCTAAAATGGTGCTGCGGGCGTAAATAACTACGTTATTCTCCACTGTAGGGTGCCGTTTTGTTTCGGATAGTTCCTTGCTTACCTGTGCCGCCCCTAAGGTTACGCCTTGATATATGGTTACATGTTTGCCAATGATGCTGGTTGCGCCTATAACTATCCCCGTGCCGTGATCGATACAAAAGGGCGTATCAATTTGAGCTTTAGGATGAATATCAACACCTGTTTTGCCATGCGCGTGTTCAGATAATATCCGGGGTAAAATGGGTATGCCCAACCGGGTAAGCTGGTGTGCTATACGGTAAACCGCTATTGCATAGAAGCCGGGATAGGATACAATTACCTCATGCACGCTGGTGGCTGCAGGATCTTTTTCGTAGATCATGGATGCGTCCTTTCTTAGGTCCTGGTAAATTTCGTTCAGCGAATCGTAAAATGAAATAACGGCCTCCTCAATATCAATATCCTTGGGATCCAGGTAGCTTAACAGGATATTCTCCAGGTCTATCTGGTTCTTTTTTAAATGACCACCGTATATAGATAGCTTGTTGGCATGGTTATTTGGAAACAGAAACTCAAAAAGATCAGACAGCCAACCTACACAAGCCCTGATCTTTGGCGTAGCCTCCCATTCGGCTTTATGGGTTTCATAAAGCGTTTGTATAAAGCCGTCAAATTTATCGTCTTTCATGGGCTGGTTTATCTTTTAAGACTGTGGAGGGTATTTACCAGCAAATCAATTTCGGCACAGGTATTATAAAATGCCAGTGAGGGCCTGACTGTCGCTTCTACACCAAATCGGCGCAATATGGGCTGCGCGCAATGGTGACCGGAGCGAACGGCAATGCCCTGTTGGTTTAAAGCTGCACCTACTTCTTCGGTTTTGTAGCCATCCAATACAAATGATAAAACACTGGCTTTATCGGGCGCGGTACCTATCAGGCGTATCCCTTTTACTTCTTTTACTAATTGGGTGGCGTAAACCAACAGGTAGTGCTCATATTGCGCTATCAGTGGCATACCCAAGCGGGTAACATAATCAATTGCGGCGCCAAGGCCCACGGCATCGGCAATATTACCGGTTCCGGCTTCAAAGCGGCCGGGGGCATCATGGTATTGGGTATACTCAAAAGTTACATCCTTAATCATATTGCCACCACCTTGCCATGGTTGGGTTTCGTTTAAAAGATCTTCCTTCCCATAAAGCACACCAATTCCGGTTGGTCCGAATACCTTATGTCCCGAAAAAACAAACCAATCGGCATTTAAGGCCTGCACATCAACCGGCATGTGCGATACCGATTGTGCTCCATCAACCAATACTTTAGCGCCTGCCAAATGCGCCAGGTGTACAATTTGCGCGGCCGGTGTTACTGTACCTAAGGCATTTGATACCTGCGTAAAAGAAACCAGTTTTGTTTTAGGCCCAAGTAGTTTTACGTATTCATCAATGAGTATCTGCCCGTCGTCATCAACTGGTATAACTCTGATTTTTAGCCCTTTTTTGGCCGCCAGTTGCTGCCACGGAACAATATTGGCGTGGTGTTCCAGTTGGCTTACAATAATCTCATCACCGGCGTTCAAGTACTGTTCGCCCCAGCTTTTGGCTACCAGGTTAATGGCCTCCGTGGCTCCGCGAACAAATATGATCTCATTGATGGAACGGGCATTTAAAAAGGTTTGTACTTTTTTGCGTGCGCCTTCATAGGCATCGGTAGCCCTTGCTGCCAGTTCATGTGCTGCGCGGTGGATGTTGGAGTTTTCGTGCTCGTAAAAATAGCTGATACGGTCAATTACCTGCCGGGGTTTTTGCGTGGTTGCTGCGTTATCCAGCCATACCAACTGTTTTCCGTTAACCAGTTCCTGTAATATCGGGAAATCGCGTCTTACAATGTTTACTTCAAAAGGAGGGCTGATAATATTGCTAAAGCCTGCGTGCTTAACTTTTTCCGGCTCCGGTTTAACCGTTGGCAAACCATGATTATCCGATAAAAAATAAAATGGGATTTCCGCGGCGGAAGGTGCTCCGGTAAACGGCAAACCATTTGAAGGGCCTGAAGTACGAATGTTGTTCAATATTTTCTTCAGGTCAATATCAAATGCCTGGTCCTGCTGATATGGCAGCTGGACCAGGTTTTCAGGCGCTGGTGAAAGTTGCTCAACCTGGAAATTTTGTTTTAACGGCACATCAGGTATAAGATCTGTTTTAACCAGGTAAGAGTCGTAACCAACCCCAGGTTGTGTAGGCAATTGTCCTCCAAACCCGGCAGGAGCGCTGTTTTGTACAGGAGCCGATGGCGTGGGATGGGTATTCAAATTAGGATCGGCAAAACTGGTTTGTGGATCTTTTAGATTAACGGCGTTATTTTGATTGATGGCAGATGGCGAAATGCCACCGCCCCCAATTGTACTTGAAGGAACAGATGCCGCAGGCTGTTGCGGCGAAGTAAATGACCCGGTATCAGCAATAGCACCCGGCAACGGAAAAGGTTCGGACGCTTGTTGAACAGGTAATTGGTTTACCACGCCGCCAGGTCCCGATTTAAAGAACTGGTTGGCCAGCTGCTCTAATTCCTGCAAGTTGGGCAAGTTATCCGGATTAATATTTGTACTCATGGTAATTACCTAAATCAACATCCTCCAAAACAGCTATAGCGTCATCAACCAATACAGCCAATGAGCAGTAAAGCGAAACCAGGTATGAGGCAATAGCTTTATTGTTGATGCCCATAAACCGTACAGATAAACCCGGAGATTGCTCGCCCGGTAAACCAGGTTGGAACAGACCTACAACACCCTGGCGGCTCTCGCCCGTGCGCAAAAGGATAATTTTTGATTTGTTATTAACGATAGGCAACTTGTCTGACGGGATAAGCGGGATTCCCCTCCATGTAATAAACTGCGAACCAAACAAAGAAACGGTTGGCGGCGGTACACCGCGGCGGGTACACTCGCGACCGAAAGCGGCAATGGCCAAGGGGTGCAGCAGAAAGAAACCCGGTTCTTTCCAAACCTTGGTAATCAGTTCGTCCAGGTCGTCGGGGGTAGGCGGGCCCAACCTTGTTTTAATTTTTTGCGATGCGGCTACGCTGCTTAATAATCCGTATTCGGTATTGTTGATCAATTCGCTTTCCTGTCGTTCTTTAACAATTTCGATAGTGAGCCGTAATTGTTCACTTATCTGGTTGTAAGGCTTACTGTACAGGTCAGATACACGGGTGTGTACATCTAATACCGTATTTACAGCGCTTAAATTGTACTCACGTGGATTTTCTTCATAATCAACAAATGTTGAGGGTAATTCGCGCTCGTCGCGGTTGGAGCAATCTACCTCTACATTGTTGGCATCTATCACCTTGTTTAAGCGATATACACCCGATTCAACAGGAATCCAGTTTAGCAGGTGTGTAAGCCAGCGGGGCGTAATGGTTGATAGTTGCGGTACGGTACGGGTTGCAACGGCTAACTGCCTGGCGGCTACATCACCAAGAGCGGTTTGTTTTGGTTTTTGATCTGGCATTTTAGAATTAAGATATCGGGTATAAAAAAAGTTGTTTTAATGCTATTTATCTGCAAAAATAACTGTCGGGGCAATAATAGTATATTAAATCGATAGATTTAATAGTTTAATAAAATTATTTTTCACAACCCAACTGAATAGTTTTTGAAATTTGGGAAGGGTTTAAATGGGGTTATTATATTTCTGACAGCTTTTAGCCAAACGAGTATTACACAATTTTACCGATGCATCTCGCCCTGTATAAAATACCGGATAAGTATTCTGATAAACTCTCCTCCGCATTCGCTGAAATAAAAAATCCACCTGAAAGGTCTTTTTTTCATTTACATTCATCAGGAAGACTTAAGATGATTTGATCCCCCGTATAAATTAGCGTGTGAGGCGGCTAATGTTAGGATGATTTTGGGGGTGGGCTAGCCCTGTGAAATTATTTTAACAAATAAGGCAAGTATATAATCACGGCACATAACACCGCGAAAAAACAAACAATCAACACAGCTCCGGAGGCCAGGTCTTTTACCTGTCCAATTAATGGATCCTGCTCTTTTGTAACCCTATCCGCTAATTTTTCGATGGCTGTATTAAATATCTCCGCCATCCATGCCAGGCCAATCAGTATCAGCGTAATGAGCCATTCTATCTGGCTGACTTTCAGTAGTATGTTGGCCGAGAGGACGGCAATAGCAGCGGCAAGGTGAAAGATCATGTTATGTTCAAATCTAAATGCCAGCGATATTCCCCGTATAGAATATCTATAGCTTTTCAGATGTTCCTTAATTCT
>Ga0307515_10002854_pt1 | contig 36757 bp, 32 predicted proteins | sample 17_EM_MG_FD_194513 | JGI IMG/M metagenome (GOLD analysis project Ga0307515, IMG submission 194513) | Populus trichocarpa ectomycorrhiza microbial communities from riparian zone in the Pacific Northwest, United States - 17_EM | ecosystem: Host-associated > Plants > Roots > Unclassified | place... | reverse complement strand
TCAGCGAACGGACTAGCCTCAAGCCCTCCTTTTATTCCTCTCTCGGCTTCCGTTCGCGTGTCTCTGTCGGAGACCGTCGGAATTACCGATTCCATCGCACACATCTGGTACCCTCGACCATGTCTACGTCCCCATACTAGATGCAGTGGAGTTTGCCTTCAGTACTATGTCCCTTCTAGAGCCCAAATCACTTGCTGAGGCTCTCAAGCAACCAGACGTGTCTGAGTGGGTCAAGGCAGCACTTGCAGAAATCGAAGCCCACCTAAGGAATGGCACATGGGAGCTTGCTCAATTGCCTCCTGGTAAGCATGCGATCAGGAGTAGGTGGGTGTTTAAAGTCAAATGGACACTGGGGGGTGCTGTAGATAAATACAAGGGTCGGCTGGTCACCCAAGGGTTCAGTCAGCTACCGGGTGTACATTATGGTGAGATCTTTGCATCTACAGCATGCTTTGCTGCGGTACAGGCCATAATCGCGATCGCTGCTGAGGAGGACCTGGAGCTCAATGTGGTGGATATCTCGATGGCTTTTCTCAATGGGGTTATTGACAGGGAACTATATATGAAGATTCCAGAGGGCTTCAAGGTAGAGGGTGAGCCACGTGAGGGGGAGGATCCAAAGTGCTAGGTAGTGCGTTTACTCAAGGGCCTCTACAGCATCAAACAGGGTCCACGTCTTTGGGCACTGAAGCTCCATTCAGTTCTCTCAACTATTGGATTCCACAGAATCGACTGCAATTACTCTGTCTATATCTATCGACATGGTGATGTGAAGATTTTCATGCCGGTTTATGTGGATGACCTACTCCTCACCTCCAACTCTCAGGAGGCCATTCATAGGGTAAAAGCAGACCTAGCTATGCACTTCCAGCTCCATGACCAGGGCCCTGCCACCTCCATCCTTGGTGTCAAGATTGAATGTGATCGTACTACTCACACTATCAGCCTGTCCCAACCTGGCTACATCCAGTCCATACTCGAGGACTTTAACATGGCCGACTGTAATCCTGTTGCGATGCCCATGGAGGAAAACCTCAAGCTCTCAAAGGCGATGTGCCCAGATTCCCCTGAGAAGAAAGAGAATATGGCAAACGTCCCCTATCGCGAGCTTATCAGCAAGCTTCTATACCTTGCTGTTGCAATGTGTCCCAATATCTCTTATGCTGTTGGCATGCTTTGCCAGTTCGTTGACAACCCTGGCCCTTTGCATTGGGGGGCCGCCAGGTGTGTCCTTCATTATCTCAAGGGTTCCATTGGACTCAAGCTGGTCTATTCATGCACATCCTCGCCTGATAAATTCGTGACCTTTTCTGATGCGGACCTTAGTGGCAATCCCGACAATAGTTGATTGATGGGTGGTTTTGCAATATGTATGGGGGGTGGTGCTGTGCAATGGGGCAGCCGCCTTCAGCCCCATGTTTCACTGTCCTCTACGGAATCAGAGTATACAATCACCTCCAAGGTTGGGTGTGAGGTAATGTGGATGAGATATTTTTTTGAAGGCATAGGTTACAACATGTCTCAACCCTCCCCTCTTCTTCTCGACAATAGATCCGCGATCCAGGTCGCAAAGCACCCGGAACACCAAAGCACGATGAAGCATGTGCACCGTGCCTACCACTGGATTCGGGACCATGTGGATCACAGCCTGATTGTTGTTTCCCATGTTCCTGGTGACCTAAACCTGGCGGACATATTCACAAAACCCCTTGGCAAGATCAAGTTTGTCCGGTTCCGCAAAATGCTTGGCCTTCATGGTTAGGGGGTCATGTGATGCATCAGGGGGTTGTGTTGGTGGGATGTGCCTCATCACACGGTTACATATGTTGTTGTATTCTGTTTGGCCATCCCCATTCCCCCATTTCCCCACAATCGTGCACGGACATGTGAAAGTGGATTTTCCCTGTATTTATAGCGCGCATCTCAGGGGACAAACCTTCACAGTTCTGTCCCTTCTGAGCTGCGCCTAGTTCTTCAACAGACAGGACCAAGGAGGGTTGGAAAGCATGATGCTGGTGGTGGCACATAGAAGTGAGGCTATAATGGCACACGCAGGCAGAAAGCAGTGGGTAGTAGCACAAGGGGTAGGCGGTCGGAGTCAATCCGACGCCAACAAAAACAAGGAAGCAGAGACCAGAGCAGGTGAACAAATGAGGGATTGGACGGGGGGTATACAGAGTCCAAGCCCAGTTCTTGGAGGCGATCTAGAACCCGCCGCGCATGTTCCCGCATTGCTGCTGCTGCTGCTTTCCTGGTTGCCGCGTGTTCATCTCTCCAGTTGTGCTGACCCGTCTGCTCAAGCCCTCGATCGTCACACTACCGCGCTCAGTGTGCCTAGCAAGCTGCTGGAGCACCTCGACCGTCAGCGGCGTCGGCGTCTGCTGGCCCGCGATGTGGTTCCTCGCCATCGAGTTGCTCGTCAGCGCCTGGAGGGACGAGGGCGAGCGGAAGGCGGCGGCGTGTCCGTTGCTCTGGCGTTCGGTGGTGGGAAACGTGAGTGTTCTCGCATCGGCGTTGCCATTTGTGCCGGTGCCGGTGACTTTTGTGCGAGTCAAACCTTGAGGACGCGAAGTGGGCCCATGCTCGCTTGTAGGCTGCGGCACCTCAGCCACCCTCGTGACTCCAGGGATTGGAGCAAATGCCAACCCCCCAACGCCTTGTATCCTCGGCCGTACAACGCTTGCATCCTTGGTTATGGGTGCGAGGTGCTGCTTCTCCCCCTGCTGCGTGGGGACGACACCCTCACTCTTTGTCTCCGTGCTGGCCCGTCTCAAGAACGCAGGTAAGCGATTGACGCTCGGAGATTTTGCCCCGCTGACAGTAACGTTGCCAGCAAGCCTCTTCGAGATGTTGTCCAAGCTGAGCAGGCCCTTTCTGCTCTTTCTGCTGATGCTGCTCTTGTTGTGGACATCTCGTGCATAGGGGGCATCGCGTTCCCCGGCCGGGCCATGCGCCTTCATGCTCAGCTGGTCAACATGGCGAGAGGCTCGGCGTCCCTGCGGGCATTGGCGCGGAAATCGACCCGCTCGATGCGGACAGGCGGGGGGCCATGCTTGTCCTTGTCCTTTTCGGGGGTTTCAAAGAGCGCGAGGGGCGAGATGAGGCCGGGGGACCCGATGGGGGCGTAAAGTGGAAGACTGCGGGCGATTCCGGAGGGGTTACTGGTAGGGACGCTGCAGTGGGTGATAGTAGGGCATCAATTTGGAGAGGAAAAGGGCGCGACGCTCAACTGTAGGGAAATGTTAGTACGAGTGAAAAGAGTGGTCTGAGTGGGGATGGAACAATTCAAAGGAATCCGTTGAGTCACACAGAAGGTCGTGGGTCTAGTGGCCCCCATCCATGAGCAGACCAGTGGGGGTGGGTGTGCCTCGAGCAACAGAAAAGAGTAGGGTGGATGGGAAGTTTGCAGTGATGAACACGCCGTGAGCGGTCTGAATGCCTGTTGCTTGTACTGCATGCACAGTGTGCTGAGCGGAGTGCAGCTGGAGAGGTCCCTAGGGCGTGAGCAATTATTAGACTGACGTTGCTTTGATTTGTGGGCTTTCCACGCTACTTCCTTCCTGATATCGAGGGCCGTGCTGGTACCTGCTTGCCTGGAGGAGTGCCTGGAATCTGGCCTGATCTGATCTAGGCCCGCGCCGCCAGATGCGTTAGCCGCCTTGAGATGTTGGTGGTGGTCGGCCTGCTTGGGGGACAAGACAGGAGATGGAAGGAGGTGGGTAGAGCGCAGAAGATCGTCTCTGTTGTACGATTTTGGCGAGCTGGCATTTTGAAGCGAAGGGTGAGGCAGGGACCGAGGTGAGGTGTTGTGCTTTGTCCAGCCTTTGTACTCCACTCGTGTCTTGTTCCCGCCGTTGTCTTAGAATACCAGGCTCAACTCCTCTCAAAAGTCAACTGGCTTCTCTTTTGAATGTCCCGTGGTTTCCGCCCGTCCCACTCATTTGACCTCAGATGACCCCGTGCGTCCATGGACGACTACAGCTGGACTTGCACCCACCTCTGCTCCTACCTCAACGCAGAATGCTCCAACCACTCCACGCCTAACAAGAAGTCTCACACGCCCAGAGCGCCCAAACCCGAAAATTCGATGATGACTTCCTTCAAGGTTCACCTCGGGCAACCACTTTTCGACACCTAAGAGGGGTCCGTTCGCTTTGTGCATAAGACCCCTTCGAGGGGTCAGCCGCACGTGTTCCCATGGCCGACCCTGTCCCAAATCACTGGTGGAAGTACTTGTGATGATTTGCAAAAATCATCACAAAGTTTTGTTGTTTTTTCGCATACCAAACTTGTGATGAATTTCATTAATAGATTTCTCCAAACTTGTGTTGTTTTTCCAAGGTAGTTCACGGGGGACATGTAACGATGTTCATCATAAATTTGTATTGATATTTCTAATGATTTTTACTAATAAAAACACCTCAAAAAACCCCATAAATTTGTGACGATTTTTATCAAAAACTTGTTGTAATACATATTTCTAACGATTTTTACTAAGAAAAACACATCAGTCCGGGATGTCGGTTTCTCCCACAGGGTTGCACACGTATTTTAAGACCCTGTGACACATGCTGTAGTCAGGGCTCGAGCGAGACTGTCAAAGGGTATAAAATGGACCAGTTTGATTTGGCTTTGGCCATGATTTCGAAACAGAGGATCCGATCCTCAGCGAGGTCTGTGTGGTCGTTGGAGCTCAAGAAAGGTACTGCGATAATATCGCCTTTTTCCACTCCTTTTCCTCTTATTCCGACAATCTCCGCTCCCTCCAGTCGCTCCGACACCCTCCTTCCAATCCCGCTCCCCTTCCGCCTCTCTTCCAATCCCCTCATTCCCTTCCCCGCTCCCCGTGACTCGTGTCTCATATTATGGACTCTTTCTGATGCTTTCCGATTTGTATTCTGTATTTCCCTCATGCTTGTGTCATTCCCCGCTCGCTACTAGACTCGCTCCGATAGTGTAGGCCCTCCGCCCCGCGCACTCCACTATATTTCCTCTTTGCTTCCACTTCCATTCCACCGCGTTCGCATAGCCTCCACCTCACTGCCCGTGTGTGGTTACCACTTCCACATTACCCCTGCCTCTGCTTCTCTCCACTTTTTTTTTTTTTTTTTTTTTTTTGTGGGTCAGGGAGGCGGCTCTGCCGCCGACAACACGACAAGTCAGACAGAGGAGGTGGTCTCCCGGCCTCTGAAGCTGACAGGTCCGTGGAGTGGCGCCCCGTCACCCGGCACCGCCTGTTCTCTAGAACTCTCCCTACCGTCACCCGCAGGAATCTGGTTTAAGACCCCGTTGCCTGTTGGAGGCGCCAATACAGCCAAACCGTCCTGCCAGGGGCGAGCTGGTCTCCCGGCGCCCATGGAATGAACTTCTGTTGACTTCAGAGGCCGGGAGTGTGGGGGTTGCCAGCGGCCGGAGCGACCGTGGAATACCCACTAAACCTGCGGGGGGCCTCCTGTCCGACATCGGTGATGATGGCCCCTGCCTGCGGCTGACAGGGCGCACCTTACCGGACCGCCCAGAAGTGGTTTAACGTCCCTCCCTGGGATCCCACCGTCTGCCCTAGGTGAGCTCGGGCACGATCCACTATTCCCCACCTTACGACGGGAGTAGGACCCGCCCCCAGAGGGTGAGGAAAGGGTGATGAGGACGACGTGGAACATTGCATTAGCGCCGTGAGGCCCAAACCTACGCTAAGCGTAGGCGTCATCCGTGAGGGCCCGCAGGATCATCTCTCTCCGAGAGAGGCGATGCGGGCGCCCATTCGCAATCGGCGCCCGGAGAGCGCGTAGTATCGACTCTCCTCTGTTAGAAAGTCTCTGTTCGGCGACCCCCCCTAGGAGGTGGGACATGGGGGGTGGTAGCCTCGTGAGACCGCCCGGTAAGGGTGCATTGTCATGCGCGGCGCCGGGTGGCTCCTCGCTGCTTTCGTCCTCGGCCTGCCGTGCCATCAGGTGCGCAGGGACCAGCATGGCCAGCGTGTCACGCAGCGAGGCCACGCAATTTGCAGGCACGAAGTTAAAATTTGTATCGTGGATTTCCTTCATGCGCCACTTCCATAGGGCCCAGTAGTAGTTACCTATTATCCATTCGCGTCGTTGTCTCGACTTCTTGAGTTTTTTGAGTATCTTTTTTCGCCCCTTTACTATGGGGTAGGCTGTCTCCTCCAGGCTTCTTAGTGCAAGGATGGGGTACCAGGGCGACGCGCCCCAGGAATCAGGGGACAGTGTCTTGAAGCTGGAGCCGGGGTGTAACCCGCCCAGGGCTGCCAGTAAGACCGCCATCAGTGGCTGTAATCTGTAGACATCACAGCCCAGGAGGATGTGTCCGAGGGTCAACTCTAGTCCACAAGGGCAGTACCTACCCATCTCCGATCTAACATGTCCCTGACCATAGTACCTGTGGCCAAGGACTTGTGCTCCATTCATTTCTTTCCAGAGCACCTCTTTCATTCCTTCTGGAATGGACAGGCGCCACACTTTCTCAATATAGTTTCCAGGGTCTAGCACTACCCCAAACATGTGGCCAAGAGTGACCATCCACCTGTCAGAGAAGGCCTCGAATTTCAGTGTCTTCGCAGGTGCCCCCACTCTGGTGCGCACGACCATCTTGGTCAGGTAATCCAGGGGCTGGTGGCAAAGGACGGGTGTTGTGTCAATCCACCCGTCTGGTACTGTCAGCAGGCTGATGTCTAGAGGCCTACCCTTTGTACGTCCTTCGTTGGCGAGCGCGTCAGCGAGGTTGTTCATGATGTCGTCTCCGTGAGCCTTAGCTTTCACGAAACTTAGCCTCCCTGTCCTATCCCGCAGTAGGTATAGGAGGGTTTGCAAGAGGGGTGAGGGTGGGCCCCTCGTCAGATGCCGTGGGGCATCCCCCCACCCGTCCCTTTCCATGGCCAATAGCCCGCCCTTCAGCAGTCCAAGGACGAACGTGGAGTCAGTATGAATGACCAAGTGAGCATCTCGCCAGGCCATCAGGCACAATACCACCGCCGCCACCTCCGCGACGTTATTGGAGAGGGTCGCACCTGTCAGAGAAATGGCGTCACGGAACTGTAAGTCTGAGACCCATGCGGAACCCACAGTGCAGACGTCCGTGCCGTTATCCTTCGCGGACCCGTCTGTCCAGATATGAATGTCTCTCTCATAGGCGACAGGATCGATCCGCCTGGTAGCCGGCGACCTGGCAGGCGTGTAATCTTCCATGTAGACTCGTACTCTATTCCTCTTATACGCGTCTTTGACGATTCTCCCCGCGATGATAGACTTGGGGGCAGTAAAGGCCCGCACACATCCCAGAGGGCCGTTCATACCGGGCCATATGTTGACGCTAGGGTGCACGCCCGCGGCACCTAGATTCCTCAGCGGTGACCAGCTTGAAGCGTGTATGAGCTCCTTCATAGCCGATATCGTCTTTTTCAGGCCGGTCCCTCTCAGGGCGGGGGGGGGCGTACAGATGAACTACCTTGCTCACCCCAATCCTCTTGAGATCCAGTAGCTTCCCAAATCTCTGTGAGCTGGGTCTAGGTAGGGCAGGGTGGTTCAAGATGGGCGCATTCATTCGTGCTGCTGTAGATGGGGCAGCACAAACCAGGTCTAGCCCGAACTTCCTAGCCGTTAAGAAGGCTTGCGACACTCTACCCTGGAGTAAGGAAGGCTTCGTGTAGGCTTGTTGCAGGAAGGGGTTAAGGCCCCCATGAGTACCGGCTCTGCTGGAGGACGAGGCCATTTTCAAATCCATCCAGGTCCATTGTCTCCAGGGCACCTTCTGGTCCCCAGTAATCAGGTCACTCAGGAACTTCAGGTCAGCAGCCATCTTTCTGGTCGCGAGGGAGGGCGTATTGAGGCCCCCCTCCGCCAAAGGGGCTTCCAAGGTTTTATAAGCCATCGCAGAGAACTTCCCTCTGACGAAGTTCATTATTTTGTTCCCTATCCTGCTGAGCATGTTTGGTGGGACACTGTTACCATCCATCAGGAAGTGGCACCTGGAAAGCATGAGGGCCTTGGCCAGAATTGACCTGTTCCTTGCAGACGCGCCAATAGCTCGCCATTGTGAGATGATTTTCTTCACGTGCTTGTCTATTTGCTCCCATCTGTCGGCGGCGAAATTTCTACTACCAATCCAGACCCCCAATATGCGCAGAGGGTTCGCAGGCGGTAGGATGTGGGCGCCCGGTATCGAGGGGCCTCCCATGTCCTGATTGGTATAGCAGGTAAGCTGGAAATCGTGTGGGCCGACCGGTTTAACGTCCGTCTTGTCCATGTTAAACTTGGAGCCGATAATCCTGGATACCGACATCAGGCACTCAGACACAGCCGGCACAGAGTCTTCCTGTCCGAGGAAAAGATTAATGTCATCAGCGTATAGCATGACTTTCACGGGCCTGAGGCCCGGCACTCTGCTTCTCTCCACTTTTTTTTTTTTTTTTTTTTTTTTTTGTGGGTAAGGGAGGCGGCTCTGCCGCCGACAACACGACAAGTCAGGGAGGGGAGATGGTCTCCCGGCCCCTCGGGCTGACAGGTCTGTGGAGTGGCGCCCCGTCGCCTGGCACCGCCTGTTCTCTAGAACTCTCCCTACCGTCACCCGCAGGAATCTGGTTTAAGACCCCGTTGCCTGTTGGAGGCGCCAATACAGTCAATCTGCCATACCCAAGGTGAGATGGTCTCCCGGCACCATGGGTTCAGGCTTCTGTTGACTTCAGAGGCCGGGAGTGTGGGGGTCGCCAACGACCGGAGTGATCGTGGAATACCCACTAAACCTGCGGGGGGCCTCCTGTCCGACATTGGTGAAGATGACCCCTGCCTGCGACTGACAGGGCGCACCGTACCGGACCGCCCAGAAAGGATTTAACGTCCCTCCCTGTGGCCCCGTCGTCTGCCCTATGTGAGCTCAGACAAGACCCACTATTCCCCACCTTACGACAGGAGTGGAACCCGTCCCCAGAGGGTGAGGAAAGGGTGATCAGGACGACGTGAGACGTCTCGTTTTGTGACTCGCAGTCTAGCCCCCGTTAGGCGTATGCGTCGTCTGTGAGAGCTCGCAGAATTGCCTCCCGCCTAGGGATGCAGCGCGAGCGCTCAGTCACGAGCGGCGCCTGAATGGCGCGTAGGATTGCCTTACCTCTCTTAGAAAGCTGAGGCCTAGCGCCCTGTCCCAGGTGGGACACGGGAGGCGGTAGCAGTCGTAGGTCACCCAACAAGGGGGCAGGCGCAGGGTTAGGGCCATCGATGCGTGGCTCTTTAATGGCTTCGTCTGCCGTTGCTCGACTCAGCAAGTGTGTCGGGATCGGGGCGGATAACGCAGCAAGTAGCGAGGTCACGCAGTTAGCGGGTACGAATTTGAAATCTGCATCATGGATCTCCTTCATGCGCCACTTCCACAGGGCCCAGTAATAGTTACCTATTATCCACTCCCGTTGCTTTCTAGATTTCTTCAGGCTCTTGAGTATCCCTTTCCGCCCCTTCACTATGGGGTAGGCAGCTTCTTCTAGCGCCCCCAGGGCAAGGAGGGGGAACCAGGGCGACGTCCCCCAGGAGTCTGGGGAAAGTGTCTTAAAGCTTGAGTTAGGGTGTATAGCATTCAAAGCAGCCAGCAAGGTCTCCATCAGAGGTTGTAATATGTAGGCATTGCAGCCTACGAGGATGTGCCCCAGGGCCATTTCCATTTCGCATGAGCAGAGCCTACCCATATCAGATTTGGCGTGTCCCCGGCCGTAGTACCTGTGTCCGAGGACCTGCGCCCCATTCATCTCTTTCCAGAGTACTTCTTTCATTCCCTCGGGGATGGCTAGACCCCATACCTTCCCGATGTAATTCCCAGGGTCCAGCACAACCCCGAACATATGGCCTAGAGTGACCATCCATCTGTCAGAGAAGTTCTCGAACTTCAGTGTCTTCGCTGGCGCCCCTATCCGCGCGCGTATAACCAATTTAGTCAGGTAGTCCAGGGGCTGATGGCACAGGACGGGGGCGGCGTCAATCCACCCAGGTGGCACTGTCAGCGAGCCAATATCCAAAGGCCTGCCCTTCATACGCCCTTCGTTAGCAAGCGCGTCCGCGAGATTGTTCATGATGTCATCCCCGTGAGCTTTGGCTTTTTCGAACCGCAACCTCCCGGTCCTGTCCCTTAGCAGGTAAAGGAGCGTTTGTAGAAGGGGAGTCGGTGGCCCTCTACTGAGATGCCGCGGGGCTTCACCCCAGCCGTCTCTCTCCATGGCCAGGAGGTTACCGCTTAACAAACCCAGAACGAAAGTTGAGTCAGTGTGGATGACAATGTGGGCATCCCGCCACGCCATCAGGCACAGCACCACAGCGGCAACCTCGGCGACATTGTTCGAGAGGGTTGCCCCTGTCAGCGAGATGGTATCCTGGAAATGTAGGTCTGACACCCATGCGGACCCTGCAGTGCAGATGTCAGTGCCGTTATCCTTGGCAGATCCATCCGTCCAGATATGTATATCCCTTTCGTAGGTGATAGGGTCCGCCCTCCTCGCAGCAGGCGGCTTGGCCGGGGTGTAGTCAACCATGTGATTTCGCACCCTAGTCTTCTTATAGGCGTCCTTGACGATACGCCCCACAATGATGGATCGTGGAGCAGTAAAGACTCTTACGCAACCGAGGGGGCCGTTCATGGTGGGCCAAACGTTAACACTCGGGTGCGTACCGAGAGCCCCCAGAATCCTCAGAGGTGACCAACTCGAAGCGTGCACCAGGTCTTTCATGGCCGACACTGTCCTCTTCAGCCCCGTTCCTTGAAGGGGAGGAGGGGCGTAAAGGTGGATTACCTTGTGGACTCCGGCGTCTTGCAGCCCCAGTAGCTTCTTGAACCTTTGTGAGCCTGGTCTGGGTAGGGCCGGGTGGTTTAGGATGGGTACGCCCATCCGCACCGCGCTGGATGGGGCCGCGCACAATATGTCCAGTCCGAACTTTCTAGCGGTCATGAACGCCTGGGATACCCTGCTCTGGAGCAGGGAAGGCATTGTGTAAGCCTGCTGCAAGAAGGGGTTAAGACCCCCGTATGTGCCAGCCCTACTGGAAGAAGAAGCCATCTTAAGGTCCATCCAGGTCCACTGCTTCCAGGGCACTCTCTGATCCCCTGTGACCAGGTCACTCAGGAATTTCAAGTCCGCGGCCATCTTTCGGGACGCGAGAGAGGGTGTGTTGAGACCTCCCTCGGCTATAGGTGCCTCCAATGTTCTGTAGGCCATCGCGGAGAACTTCCCCCGGACGAAGTTCATTATCTTGTTCCCGATCCTGTTGAGCATGTTCGGCGGGATGCCATTACCGTCCATGAGGAAGTGGCACCTGGAAAGCATGAGGGCCTTCGCCAAGAGCGATCTATTCCTCGCAGAGGCACCGATCGCCCGCCACTGCGATATGATTTTCTTCACATGTTTGTCAATTTGCAACCATCTGTCAGAGGCGAAATCCCGGCTGCCGACCCAGACCCCTAGTATGCGCAGGGGGTCTGCGGGTGGCAGGATGTGCGCACCTGGTATAGACCGGCCGCCCATGCTCTGCTGGGTATAGCACGCCAGCTGGAAGTCATGCGGGCCAACTGGCTTAACGTCTGTCTTGTCCATGTTAAACTTCGAGCCGATTACCCTGGATACAGATGCTAGACAGTCGGATATCTCCTGTATGGAGTCCTCCTGCCCAAGGAACAGGTTAATGTCGTCGGCGTACAACATGATTTTCACGGGTTTGAGGCCCGGCACGGCTAGGCCCTTAACTACCTGTCTTAATTTAATGGCCAGGGGTTCTATGGAGAAATTGAACAGGAGGCAAGACAGAGGGTCACCCTGCCGCACACCCCGTTTCAGAGTGAAGTAAGGGCTGTAACCGCTATTGATGCGGACCCTAGACTTGCAGTTATTAGTGAGGTCACTAATCAGCAGGATCAGGTCCGGGGGGAGCCCCGACGCAACCAGGACCTGTAAGAGCCAGGGTTGGTCCACCCTGTCGTAGGCTTTTGCTTGGTCTAGGCCAACTATGAAGCCTGGGGTGCCTGTTGCGTCACAGAGGTGTGCGACTTCAGAAGCCAGCCTAGTGTGTTCATTCATCAGTCGCCCTGGCACGAAACCCTTCTGGTCCGGGTGGAGTTTTGCCACCGCCCAGGGGGCGAGCCTTGAGTTTATCAAGTTAGTATACATCTTGCAGTCCGTGTTCATAGACGAGATTGGTCTATAGTTGGACACCAAGGTAGGGTCCCCTTTCTTATAGAAAAGGCTGATGTTAGCATTCTTGAAACCAGCTCTGGACGAACCTCTCTCGGCGATGTCTTTAGTTAGGTCAGCAAATGCCGACCAGAACGTCCTAGGCGGTTCGTCGCTGTCCTGTAGCCCGGCGAGCACCCTTATGAGCCGCTTCCAGAAGCTGTAGTGAATACCGTCCGGCCCAGGGGCGGTATTCGGCATTTTCGACAAGAGGGCTCCCATCTCCTCTTCCGTGAAAGGCCCCTCCGAGATATCCTCCGGCTTGGGGTCGGGGCGACGCAGGCTCTGCAGCCTGACTTCTTCCAGTAGCAACTGCTGCGCTTCGAGCCTGTCTTGGTCCGTCAGTTCCGGGGTGTGTAAGTCAAAGAAATAATCCCTGGCTATTTCTGTCATTTCGGCTAGGCCTGTTTGGGCGACGTTATCGGCCGGCCGTCGCAGCCCCTCCACAGAGACCAAAGCTCGGCTGCCTCTCTCATCCAGCTCTTTATTAGAGGACTGTTTGAACCACTCAGACGAGTGGGTTCTGGTCATCTTTTCCCATTTAGCCTTTGTGGAGGAGTCCAGTTTAGACGCCCGGTCTCTCAAAAGGTCAGCGACACCTTTGTCCTTATTTGGCTTCTGGAATTGCATTGTATTTGTCTTACCACCTCCCAGTGTGGTCGGGGGCTGTGCCTTCCTCATGACCTGCCAAGGTGATGCTTCGCTGGCGACAAAGTGTTTGCTAGCCTGCGGCAGGACTTCGTACCTTGGCACAGCGCAGGGCCATTTTGGCGTGGCCCTGGCAGGTGGGCGCCGTTTCGCCCATATCTGCCTGTTAGCACTTGTGACTGCGCTCATTATCATGTCTGGTGGCACCGCCTCCCTTTTCAAAGCCGCCACCCAGTCTCTTTTACTTGATTTTTTTATAGCGTTCACTTCCTCCAGTCCCTTGTTCAGGATAGTACTTTTGAATTCGGCCCACCTTTCCAGCGTAGTAGGGCCATGGGAGGTCAGCGCGCTCCACGCCACCAGAACCGCTGGCCAGAACTTTTTCGCTTTGTCAAGGGCTTCGAGGCTCGGTAGCCTGGGCGCTGACTTAGCTTTCTCAATCTTCGGCTTTCTCAGGTAAACCGGCACCATCACCAGCCTGTGGTCCGAGGCCCCGGTGTCTAATGGTACGACCTTACTGGCAGACCACCCCCGAATCGGGCGGTAGATTCTATCCAGCCTGGAGTACACCCGGCCGTGCGCTGTAGTCTTACTATAAGACCAAAGGGGTGGGGCAGGGTCCGAGCCCGCGGTATCCACAAGACCGCACCGCGCTTTAATATTGTTGAAGGCGGTCAGCAGCCTTTCCGGCGCTCCGTCCGGATGGGCCGTTGGGAATCTATCCCCGGCATACTCTATAAAGTTCCAGTCTCCGGCCGCAAAGCAGCCTCCCCAATGCGTCCTAGCCTGTTGTCGCACGAGAGCCGTCAACCTCTCGTCCAATCTTTCGTAAAAATCAACCAAGGAGGATTGTCCCTTTGACACATCCCCATAAACGCCGAGAATCCAGAGCGACTCTCTGCTAGTCCTATGAGAGGCGTTAACTATGATCGCATAGCCTGGAACTATAACCTCTTTGTGCTGGACCTCCCATCCCGAACCGGCCTTGACCACAATCGCCACACCGGCTCTGTTAGCCAAGCCGGATTGTTCCAATACCTGAACCCTTCTGCTAACCGGGAGCGAGACCGTGTGGGTCTCTGTTAGGATTAATATATCAATGTCCTCCAATGTCAGTAAGTGTTCTACCAGGCGCATCTTAGACTTGTCTCTGGGTGCAGCCCGAGAGCCTTGCCCGCACATGTTCCACGTGGCCAATTTAAAGGGTTTTTTGGTCAGCTCGAGAGGGGGGTCCTCTGGCTCCGCCTCAGCCCCATCCGGGAACTTCCCTCTGGTCCTTTTAGGGGCCGAGGTCTGGCCTGACCCAGAGCTTGGGGGGGGCGGATCGCAGTTAGAGCCTGCAGCCCTCCGCCTCGGAGATGCAGGGTGGGGGTTTTCGCATAACTGGCTGTTTGAGACACTGGCCGCCACCACACCAACCAGGGAGGTACCCGCTGTCCCTCCGCCGTCACCGTCAGCCCCTCGGCCCTGAGCCGGGTAGCCGACAGCCTGTGCGGGACGTCTTGAGGTTGCGAGCTTGACTTCCATGGAGCTGTGGAGGGGGATTGCCCCGTAAGTGACCTAATCAGCAACAGGGGAACGCCGGAGGGCCATGGCTAATTCCCCTCTAAATTATTGTGGTATAGTGGTCGTCTATCACAGCGCGCGAGCATCAATGTGTCAGCGTGTGACGAATCAGAGTAACATTCACAGTAACAGACTGTCCAAACAACCGTGAGAATCTCGGGGCACAAAGACCGATGTCAAGCCAAGGGCTATCATAACGTTAGAGTAAGACACCAAACAAACATACTTCGCATAGCACATCGCATGTAGTCAGACACCAGTTACAGCTTTTTTCTTTTTTCTTTTTTTAATATGAGTGTCATCGCAGAACGCAAACCTATCAGTATCATAAAGAGCCTCTCACTTGTCACCTAGTATCTGCCTCAACGCCTCGCTGGCTGTCTCGTCCACTTCAAGGTCTTCCTGTTCCCCTTCCTCCTCAGGGATGTCTTTACTGGGCGATATTCCCCTGGTCCGCTTACTTTTCCTGGACCCCCGGGATTCAACGGATGACTTGTCTGCTTTCGTCCCTTTCTTGGGTGAAGAGCCGACCGCCTGCTCCCTCTGTTTCTCCAGGGCGTACTTGATGGTGCCTGGCACTGCACTCATGTAAGTGTCTCGCGCAGCCGCGGTATCAACCTTCGAGCCTTGGGCGCTGCCCTGCCGGCTTATCGTTTTGACGCTGGCCGCCATGTATATATTCCTGTCGTTCCATATTTTTCGCCTGACAGCAGGGAAGCCGAAGAAGAGGGGGATGTACTTGTCATACGACTCTTTATCCTTGAAGACACTCAGCGCGAGCCACGCAGCGGCTGCCGGGGAAGCCAACCCGTCGCCAACCAGGACGTGCAAGATTGCAATAGCTGGGATACTCGCCTCCCTTCCGTCAAAGCAAGGCTCCGGATCCCCCAGGAGGGTCACCAGGCCTTTGTATTCATCTTGCGCCTGCAAGACCCCCAAGGCTTTACCAAATGCCGGCCGATCCATGTGGTACTTCCCAAGGTCATTGACGTACCGGAGGAATCTGAGGGAAATAGGGCGTGGGGCGACTGCCAAGGGCGTTAGCTTCCCCCAGAGGCGGTCCGCCTCCTCAGAGTGGGAGACCCTATGCCGCTTAATCTGGATACAAGTCCTCCACCACTGGTTCTCGAATGATCTAGCCGCGGCGTCATCATATATGACCTCAGCGGCCTCTTCCTCGATGTCCATCACACCTTTCCTTCTCACGAAGGAGAACTCTGACCATTCGCTCGTAGGGTCATGGTCTACCCCCAGGAGGTTGAACGATAACATGAAGTCCCCCTTATATAGCTTGACGGCGGATTCCACTTCATCTATCGAGGCGGTGGGGTAAGCTGATAAAAGCGTCCTTCTGATGTGTTTCATCTCCGCTATCGTCTGCATCCAGGCCAGCGCGGTCGGGAGGTCATTGTCGTGCTTCTCCAAAGTGAGGGATAGGTGTTCCTCCGAAATGGTAGGGAATGCAGAGGCCATCCGCTTCAGGTTCTGCGAGAACGGGAGGTCCTCATATGTGTCCGAAGTAGATCGTGTGTCGAATTTTGGTTCCATGGTGTGGGGGGTCATCTCGTCCGTTTCCGGGGTTGCAGCTTTCGGGATATGCCAAGCATCACTCCGTTTCTTTCCCTTTCCTTTGGGCAGGTCTCCTACGTCCTCAGCGGTGATACCCGCTGCCTTGATCAGCGCGGCGCCCTGTAGGGGCTTAATGCTTGAGAAGAGTATAGATTCTTCCTCGTCCAGGGGCACCAGTGATGGCAGGAGGGGGACGGAGATGACCGGGAGCGGAATGCCCGCCATGATATCATCTCTGTCCTGTTCTACAGTCCGTCCAAGCACTAGGGAAGTCAAGGCCCGTTGGACTGCTGGGTGCTTGCTCATGTCCTCGTCGGGCAGCTGGACCGCTGGGTGTTTGTCTACGACCTTGTCGGGCAACAGCGTGGTATGGTCCGGCTCGCTACCGCTGGTCATCTCAATATCCATGAGGCTGTCCGGCCATGTATACTCCGTGGTCTGCCTATCGCTGTGTCGCGAGGTCATCGTAGCTCCGGCCGCTTTAGTCGGGCTGATTGGGATCTCCTGCGAAAGGGGTCGGAGAGGGGATTGCAAGGCGGGTCCGGCGGTGTTCTGAGACAGCGAATTCATCTCCTGCGGAGGAGTATCGCTGACATGCGAGCGGCTTGCGGCCACCGAACCATCCCCGGCCTCTGGTGTCGGCGAGGTGGGACGAACAGCTTGGAGCATAACTGGGGTTTGATCTGAGGAGCTCGTTAGGGCCCGAGGCAGGCGCAGACAAGGCAGATTGTTTCATACATGCAACAGCGGCAATGCCTGCGGGGTTTACTTGGTGCACAGCACCTTGTACGGGTTTAGGCATGGAGCCTGGGCAATAATGTGTCATAGACGTGTGTATGTCAGTAATGTTAAACCTTCGCACCAGCAGAGGAATACACCAACCGCCAGCTTGCAAGGAGGAAGCTCCTTCCACGAATCTGTCGTACTCGTAAGACATGACCTGGTCAGAGACCGATGTCGGAAGCCAGCCATCCCTCCTCAAGGAGGCCAGGACCGCAGGCAGGGACCCCTTATGGGATTTACAAAGGAACTGGATTTTGGACTCAGTGAGACCCATCCCTTGTGTCATGTGTCCGGCCAGCTGAAGAGTGAGGAACCTAACCAGGGTATCCACGATTTGGTAAGGGGGGTTATCATTCGGGGGAGGGGCGGCGATCGACAATCTAGCGTCCGACGCCACCGAAGATGCGTCGTCTGTGTCCATTCGCGAGCTTCTTTCCTCGATGACAGACAAAGGGACTGTCTTCCGGGCAAGGGGAACTTTCGGGAGTGGGTGAGAAGGAGATGGGGGGATCCTAGGTGTGCCAGGGGCAGGGGGAACGGGCAGCTCCCATGCCGATCTATCCAGAGAGATGATCCTCTCCGCTGCTTTCTTCTTTAGAACGAGAGTCCTGGCCGGCTGGCTGACCAGGCTGTTGCCGCCAACCTTCATGAAAGGGAGCGGGCATTCCTCCGTGAAATGATCGGTGGAATAGCAGCATTGGCACGCGTACGGGCGCCTCGCGCTCCAGGTTGGTTCAAAGTTCAGGAGAGGAGACGAGTCGGGGACTGAGCCGTGCTTGTGGCCCCAGTCCATCGACCATGGCCAGTAGACCGACACGGAATCCAGGATGAATGTGCCTCTGAATTTCGAGGTGGCTCCCGCCTTTCGGACGCCCAAGACACGCCAACCGAGCCTGGTATCGCCCATCTCGAAGTCTAGGAGGCGCTTACGCATCTGGGTGTAGATGGTGTTATCGTCCGCCAGGGAGCCTTTCACTACCCACTCCAAGTCCCTAGCTCTTCCTGCTGGGGCGAATTTTCTGATGACGTATACGGCGTTACCCTCCGAGAGTCTGATCAGATCGTATTTCAGGGCTTCTTTTTCCCCGTCCGAGTTAGAGGGGACTGTGCATAGCATCCAGTCCTGCCTAGGATCCATCTTCTGCAATGCGACTGCGCATCGCCAGCGCGTCGCGAGCTTGGAACGAAGGGTACTGAGCTTGGGGTCTTTATACTGCGGGCCGACCTGTGCTACTCTGGCAATCATGAAGTGGAAGCCGGGCTCGTTATAGATCTGGGAGAACTCGTCCCACGTCCAACTCTTCGCAGGTTCCATGGGGTCTTCGTACCTGTTATTCCAGCGGGGCAGGCCTTTCGGCACCACCTTGGCCAGCTCGTCCACAGTATACAACTCAAGAGGCCTCGGGAGGTACAGCTTGGAGTCAACCGGCTCCTCCATCTTCACGAAGAGGCTCTCTAGCGGCATTTTGCCAGTCGGTGTGGGAAACAGGGGGCCTACCCGTTCAGCATAGTCCTGGTAGTTAGACTCCGGCCATAAGTCTTTAGCAGAGGGACGTGGCGTCTTTTCAGGGGCAGCGTCGTCAGGGACTTCCACAAATGAAGCACCGTCCGCAATGGGGTCGTCTCCCATATCTGTCTCGTCTGGGTTTGCCCCTCCGTCCAATAGGTCAACCACTTTCTCCTATTCCTGGATCTGCGCGGATAGGGCTTTAGAGCGAGCTCATGCCTGAGCGACGTCGAAGCCGGGGACTGGGGACTCCAGGGCAGTCTCTATCTGCTTAAACTGCTCCAGCAAAGCCACCAGCTTGCCTGATTCAGCGGCTAGGGTCTCTTCATGCAATCTCTCGTCTTCCTGGATCGCAGCGTAGTCTGATTTTACCTTACTCAGGACCGTCGCAAAGAACTCCGTGAGTGCCGGGATGCAGCCCTTCCTATCGAAGTCTCTCTGCTTCTTAGCGTCTTTCAGCCAAGCCTGCGTATCTTTCCAGGCTGGCACAGCTATAGTGGAAGGGAAGATATCCAGCTCCGCCTTAAGAGAGTCCATGGCCTCTTCCAAGGGGTCAGCTAGGGCTTTTTTCCACTGTGTGGCGGGAGAAGCGGGCCGCCTGTCAGTATTAGGAGCCACGTAGGGGTGGAAAGGCGCCTTCCCTCTTTTAGGCGGCTTGTGGCCTCTCGGCTTCGGCCTTGGGGCCGGGACGCCGAGCGGGACGGCGGGGGCCATCATAGACTGAGGTGGGAGTGGGGGGCCACGAGCCGGATGTGAGTGTTGCAAGCCTGGGATCGGCCGCTGTGGGTAGCCGGCATTATGGCCCGGGTGAGGGCGATTAGGCATGTGCGCGCCAACCTTCCAGGACGATTTGGCGCTGTAAAGTGACATGGCGCCCTGTACGCCGCTTTCCACCATGTGGTAGAGCCCAGGGGCCTGTTCAACCAGGAAGGTGCTGAACTTTTCCACCAGGGGGCTGCACAGGAGATCAGCGACCATGGGGTAGTAACTTAGCTCAACCGTGGCGGTAGGCCAGTTGTGTTCCTGAACTGCCATCAGATAGCAGAGTCCTGGGGGGAAGTTGAGCCCTGCGCGTGGGCGCCAAAGGGCAGGGATTTCGCGGGCCGGGGCGGGTGTGACCTGTGGGACGACCTTGGGCGAAGCGTGCTTCCGGAGCACGACATCATCCAGGGGGCATCTAATCGGGGTGGCGGGCGTCTTCTGCGGCACGGGTTTCTTGGGCCGCTTGGCATGCCTGGAGGGGGGCTGGGGCGCTGGGCGCTGGAGTGTGGTGCCGAAAAGGCAGTAATTGATGATGGCGACCGCGTTCGCCTCGTCGACTAAGGTCGCCCCCAGTAGGGAGGTTGTCGCCATGCTTCTCGTGTGTACTTCACCAGTAAAGCACAAATTTTCTGAAAAGATAGGTACGGGTAAGTAGATGCCCGTAGGAAAAATTAGTCAAGCACTAATGGGGCTCCGGACCCAAAAGCGCCGCCTCCGCTAGGCCTGGCTAGGGCCGGTCACATTAGTATCAGGCGTCAAATCAGACACACCCGCGACTTGTTACGCCAAGAGGGTGGTGGCTGTTGTTTCAAGTGGGGAAGCGTCCACTGGCATTTAAAGTGTATGCCGTCACTTGGAGCTGGTCCGGGGCGGAGGGCCCGTGGGTCCTATTGCTCATGTCGGAACTACAATGCACTCCCCCGGGTCTGCCAGCCATGGGTCAACAGCATGGTGAGGCTCGCCGGGGTGTTGGATATGTGAACTGGGGCGTCCGAAGACCAACCAGTGCAGGCCCAACCTAGTCCGGGCGGGAGACGAAGGCTTAGTGGGTAGGACTTCTACACGCAAAGCGTAGTAGGCATAAGCATGTGGACCTGGAGGGTGCTTGTGTTGAGACAAGCACGGCTGCCAGGGTCACCTGTCTATTTTTCAAGTGGGGCAGGCCACCAGCGTTTACATATTTATACTGTCGTGTATGCCGTCACGCAGTCGTGGAGGGGCTCCACAAGGGTGGGTTCCCCGCACCTCCCAGGTACGGGGTCTGCTTCTCTCCACCTACACTATGCGATGCCACCCACCTCACCGCCTTCCACCTCACCGCCTCCTGCAGTCTCGTAGCCGCATGTATGTAGTTTAGGCTTTGTATTTAAGCTCGGACTCAATGAGGGACATACCTCACTCGACGTCTCGATTATAGACGTTTGTTATTGCGCCCCGCCTCGCTTGCTGTGAATCCCGACCCGCTCGCTTGCCTCTCCTCCCCCTCGGACTTCGGACCTCAAGACCGGTGGTTCATTTCCCCGCCCTCGCGTGCTAATTCCCACCCACAGCACCGCCGGGCTAGCCAGCCAGACCGAACCCCCGCTTCAGTCAGCCCCTTCGGAGTTGTACCTAGTCGGAGCGCGTAGTCGCCGAGACAGATTGGGCACCCGTTGTGCTTTTGGGCAGTCGCTTGGGAATTAGGTCTGACAAGCCTGTAAGTTGTCGTACCCATTCCCTCCCCTTCCCCTCCGGAGATTATATTCCTGCCGGCACGCGTGGACGAGAGGAGTTCCTATTTCCGTCAGCAAACAGACTAGCCTCAAGACCCCTTTTATTCCTTTCGGCTTCCGTTCGAATAATCTCTGTCGGAGATTATCGGAATTACCGATTCCATCGCAGGTACACACAGCAAAGAACGTACACATGTTTGATCGATCTCCCCGCACGTGCTAACCAAAGTACCCAACCACACATCAGCATCCACCTCTGGAGAGGTTGAACACAGACGTACCCTCCTACATTCAAATTTCAGTTGAATGCTTTCCAAAGGTAGTAAAGACTCTTTGGGCTGGGTCGTGTTCCGACGTCCTGAGATGTGACGGGCTCTTGGATTTCTTGGACGGGCTCCTGGATGGGCTCTTGGTTAGGGGACGCCACATCAGCTACTTCTAGTTTGTGTGACTGGTGTGGTGGTGGTTGGTCGGGGGGGTCGGTGGCTTCCGCAGTGCAAGTCATATGTCCAGAGAGATCGCACCTCGAGTGGCTGTAGTGAACGCGCTTAATGCCGCTGCTGGGGTATGGCCAGTAAAATCTTGTCCTGGAGAGGCCTATAGAGGAATGAGATTTGGCCAGGGGCAGCACCCAGCACCCGACACTCGACTCACCAAGGCGTCCCTGAGAGCATAGGGGAACACATCCTTTGGCATCTGCGAGATGTCGAAGGTATCGTTGTAGATATTCGAAGTACCCTATGTCAACAGGTCAGCCTTGAGAGCGACCTCCTAGTCGGCCGTCTCAGGAGCGCACCTGTGGCTGCTTTCGAAGACCGCGTGTGTTGGAACCGACAGTTTCCGTACTCCTGCGACTAGAGAGACTAATTGACGACAGAGACTTGCGCAGTGTGTACATGAACCCGTGCTTGGTTGCAGAGGCCCCGCCTTCAGCGGCGTCGGGCGAGAGATGTTGGTCGTTGCGTGGTGTCATAGTATATATGACGTGTAGTATGAGAGATAAGGTGGTTAGGATCGTCGAGTGGGGGCCTTTCAATGGAATGTGCGATCACAGATGGAGTTCAACGGCAGCTTAAGCCAACACTTAGATCTATAAATGGTTGTATTAACGTTTGCGAGCTATACTGAACATAAATCTCACCAGTTGAGCTGCCATTGTCATGGCTTGAGTCGATGCCGCTTGGGTCGATGCCGCAATCAGGAGAAGCAATTTCGTCCAGATCGCTGAGGGGCACCCGTTCTGTCTGCGCAGAAACAGGACGCGCCATGATAACGTGTACACCTGTAGTAGTCCACAGCACGCATTAGCCATCGATCGCCCCAAATTTTGATCGATCACCCCAAATAGGGCTTACGCATTGTAGCACAAGAAAAGTAGCATACACTCACGCGTACAAACACCGGATGGGGGGGATCGGGAGGGACTTGACAGGAAAGTGCCCGTTGGGGAGTTTGAGCACGACTGGCTGCTTGAGCAGGCAGAAATCAGCGAGATCGAGCGGTGCCAACGACACGTACAGGTAGCAGCGTGTTTGGTTGTGGTGGAAAGCGATTGGAGAGAAGTGGGACAACCAACACGACCAGCTGTGGTTGAGGCAAGGTCCAAGGCGTGACTTTTGATGTTTGTTTTCGGACTTAGACGAAATTCCGTTGAGCTCCTGATTGAATCCGACCATGCGACTGCAGAGCTCGGCTAAAATGAGTCATCTGGAATGACTCCTTCATTTGTAGTACATCTAATGTAATACAGAAATATTACTTTGTAAGCCCGCTGCTGAATATCATCACAAGTAAGGTTCTTGACTTGTGGTGTTTTCGATTTGTAGTGAAAATCGTGAGAAAAATCATAACAAGTCACCCTACCCGATGAAAATCATCACAAGCACTTCCACCAGTGAAATGAGGCATGCGCGGCTTGTGCGACTTGCGCAACCCTGCCTTGGGTTAGGGGCATTCAACCACACTTGTCCCGTCCACCAGGGGACCACATAGGCAGCGGTCGCATGTGATATGCAACACCGTCGATCATCCTGTAAATTACCAGAAATTATTAGCCAATTTCTCGTCCTGTATCGTGAGAATATCGTGAAATCACTAGGAGCGTGCGCGACACACATGCACTCCCAATTTGTATGGATATATTTTTTTAATTGTTAGTGTGTGTGATGTGCATGGCTCAACCTTTCTCATGGAGCCTGTACCATGGGTGTATATAGGGCACACAAATGCAGCCGCATGTGGCTGCGAAACCTATCCTGATTTGGGTTGATTGAAGTGCGTGTGTGTGTGCAGCCTGCCTTCTATTACCATAATTAGATGTGCGTGCCTTGCATGTGTCAGTCACAAATGCACCTATCACGTCCCCTGGGATGGTGCCCCTTCGGCCCTCCCTGCATCTGTTCCAGACTCAATTTCATTAAGAACCTTTCGATACTCTCTCTGATATTTTGTAGTAATATAATACATTTATTTCTGTTTATTTCAGTCATTTTTCGCCTAGTTTACTGGTTTACCTGCCCATCACATTGCTGCCTGTCACATTGAAGCACACGCACCTCACACACCATATGTGTTCCTCATCTCCCTTTTCAAATCACAGCCACACCACCAATTGTATGTATGTCACTGCTCACAAACTGCCCATGCATGCCTCATGTGCTTCCACATTTCCCTTTCCAGAAATCATCATGACACTACCATGAGCCTTTTCTCTGTACATGTCACTCACAAGCTGCGTGCATGTCTCACCTGCTTCCCTTTTTGGAGATCACAGTGACACAACCATGTGCCTTATCTGTGTATGTCATGTGCCTCATTCACTTCCAGGGCCACCTGGCATTGTGTCCATCCCTCCCGGGAATATATCAGATATTCCCAATGCCGCTGTGGCCCACCGCCCTCATCCATTGTGCCTAAAATTCAAAGTAAAATACATAAAGGTCAGGTTAATTATGCGCATACAATAATGTGGTCAGCGCACATATCTGCCACACTTTTTATGTCTATGACTGATAGGGGCCGCACTTTCTTGGAATTTGTAGTAACATGTAGATAGGTAGATATGTAGAAAATCTTTATTTTCTTTGCTGATCCTTCTAGCTCAACCCATACCCAACATGCGGCTCTTATGTTGTTTGTTGCATCTTGGACCCCACCATTGTTGCATGCTCTGCTGCCCCACTGCCCCACTTTCCATGGGTGCGATCTCAACACCCTGAAAGGTGAGTACGATAGGTCGTCGCACGACCTACAGCCAGCCCCCCATGTTTATCAGATCTGTAGGACCTTCCCCCCCTTGCCGCATTCCTCGCTGCATTCCTCACCGCCCCTACATCTCCGTGGGTGCAATCTTAATGCCTTCGGCATTCTGAAAGGTGCGTCTGATGTGTTTCAAGGCATCATTCGGTAGCTAACAGCTTACCACTCAAAGTCCTTTTGCTAGGGCTTTGCGGACCATGCAATGACCCCGGGGACGACTCTTCCATGTACATACATTGCACACATATCGCATCCACTTCGCTGGTGCTTGTCACTGAACCTACAGCCCGCGCGCCACATTTATTGGCTCTGTAGGACCTTCCCCCCTTGCTGCCTTCCTCGCTGCCCCTACACTCCCCAGGGGCGACTCTTCCATGTACATACACTCTACACATACTATATATGCTCCACTGACACTTGTCACCTGACCTACAGCCCACGCCCCAGCTCTGTAGAACTTTCCCCCTCACCGCCTTTCTCGCTGCCCCGACACTTCACAGGAGCGACCCTCCAATGTACGTGCACTGTACACAGACTGTATATGCCTCGCTGATGCTTGTCGCCCGACCTACAGCCCGTGCGCCATGTTTATCAGCTCTGTAGACCTTCCCCTGCCCCACCACCTTCCTTGCTGCCCCGACACTTCCTGGGAGCGACACTTCCATGTACATACATTGTACTCACACTGCATGTGCTTCGCTGACACCTGTCCCGCAACCTACAGCCTGCATGCCACATTTGTCAGCTCTGTAAGACGTTCTCCCCTCCTCACTCATAGTTTTGTAGTTTGTAGTTTTGTAGTTCTCACAAATGTATTTCTTGCTACATACTGATAGAATGACTGTATCTTAGAGAGAAAAAATGCATGTCTGCTGGGACCCGATCCATCATGTGTCATTCCAATTCATTTGCTGTCACCCGAGGTGTGCTGGCCGAGATGATGCCATTCATTCGGCCAGACACCCAGTCATTGATCAGGCACCACAAGAAACCACCACCAGAGGAACAAAGCAATCCCAAAACAAAAAAGTTCTAGTGGCAGTAATATGAATGCTAGAGGGCTTGGATAAATTGGTTTAGAGTACCTTGATAGTGTAGAATTGAAATAAAAAATAAGCTTACACTGGTATCATAGTAATTTTGAGGTATTGGGAACATTGATGCAGCAACATTTCCAGTACTGCGGCTTGATATATTTGCACCACGAATGGGAAAGGTAATATTACATGCAGGGGTAACCTACTACAACACGTAGCAGTAGCTCACGGGCTGTCATTCTCCTTTGATTTAAGGAGAACATCATATTAATGTGTAGCACATACTGAGCACCACTATACAGCCCATGAGCTACTGCTACATGTTGTAGTAGGTTACCCCAGCATGTAATAATACATTTCCTATTTGTGATGCAAATATATTGAGCCGCAGAACTGGAAATGCTGCTGCATCAATGTTCCCAATACCCTGAAAATTGCTGTAATACCAGTTGTAGGCTTGTTTTTTATTTCAATTCCACACTATCAGGGTACTCTAAACTGATTTATCCAAGCCCTCTAGCATGCATATTACTGCCGCTAGAATTTTTCCTTTTCGGATTTGCTTTGTTCTTTTGGTGGTAGTCTTTTGTGGTGCCTGATCGACGACCGGGTGTCTGGCTGAATGAATGGCATGATTGAGGCATGCCTTGGCTGGCACACCTTGGGTGACAGTGAATGAATGGAATGATGCATGACAGATCAGGTCTGTGCATTTTTTCTCTCTAAGATACAGTCATTCTATATAGCAGTATGTAGCAATAAATACATTTGTGAGAACTATGAAGCTACAAACCTACAAAACTACAAATGAGGAAGGGAGAACGTCTTACAGAGCTGACAAATGCGGCGTGCAGGCTGTAGGTTGCAGGACAAGTGTCAGCAAAGCACATGCAGTGTGTGTACAATGCATGTATATGGAAGTGTCGCTCCCGGAAGTGTCGGGGCAGCGAGGAAGGCAGTGAGGGGGGGAAGGTCTACAGAGCTGGGGCGTGGGCTTTAGGTCAGGTGACAAGCATCAGCGGAGCGCAAATAGTATTTGTACAGTGTACGTACATGAAAGAGTCACTCCTGGGGAGTGTAGGGCAGCGAGGAAGGCGGTGAGGGGGAAAGTTCTACAGAGCTGGGGTGTGGGCTGTAGGTTGGGTGACAAGTGTCAGCGGAGCATATATAGTATGTGTAGAGTGTATGTACATGGAAAAGTCGCTCCCAGGAAGTGTAGGGCAGCAAGGAAGGCGGCGAGGGGGGGAGGTCTACAGAACTGGGGCGTGGGCTGTAGGTTGGGCGACAAGCGTCAGCGGAGCGTATATAGCATTTGTAGAGTGTACATACATGGAAGAGTCGCCCCTGGGGAGTGTAGGGGCAGCGAGGAAGGCAGCGAAGGGGGAAGGTCCTACAGCACTGATAAATGTGGTGTGCAGGCTGTAGGTTCAGTGACAAGTGTCAGCGAAGTGCATATAGTGTGTATACAGTGTACGTACATGGAGAGTCGCTCCCGGGAAGTGTAGGGCAGCAAGGAAGGTGGTGAGGGGGGGGGAAGGTTTACAGAGCTGGTGTGTGGGCTGTAGATCGGGCGACAAGCGTCAGCAGAGCGCATATAGTGTGTGTACAATGTACGTACGTGGAAGAGTCGCTCCTGGGAAGTATAGGGCAGCGAGGAAGGCGGTGAGGGGCGGAAGGTCTACAGAGCTGGGGCATGGGCTGTAGGTCGGGCGACAAGCATCAGCGGAGCGCAAGTAGTGTGTGTACAGTGTACATACATGGAAGAGTCGCTCCCAGGAAGTGTAGGGCAGCGAGGAAGGCGGTGAGGGGTGGAAGGTCTACAGAGCTGGGGCATGGGCTGTAGGTCGGGTGACAAGCGTCAGCGGAGCGCACATAGTGTGTGTAGGGTGTATGTACATGGAAGGGTTGCTCCTAGGGAGTGTAGGGCAGCGAGGAAGGCGGTGAGGGGGAAAGGTCTACAGAGCTGGGGCGTGGGCTGTAGGTCGGGCGACAAGCGTCAGCGGAGCATATATAGTGTGTGTAGAGTGTATGTACATGGAAAAGTCGCTCCCAGGAAGTGTAGGGCAGCGAGGAAGGCAGCGAGGGGGGGGAGGTCTACAGAGCTGGGGCGTGGGCTGTAGGTCAGGCAACAAGCGTCAGCGGTGCGCATATGGTGTGTGTAGAGTGTACATACATGGAAGTGTCGCTCCCAGGAAGTGTAGGGCAGCAAGGAAGGCAGTGAGGGGGGAAAGGTCCTACAGAGCCGATAAATGCGGCGTGTGGGCTGTAGGTTCAGTGACAAGCATCAGCGAAGCGGATGCGATATGTGTGCAATGTATGTACATGGAAGAGTCGTCCCCAGGGTCGTAGCACTGTCCAGCAAAGCCCTAGCAAGGACTTTGAGTGGTAAACTGTTAGCTACTGAACGATGCCTCGAAACACATCATACACACCTCTCAGAATGCCGAAGGCATTGAGATTGCACCCACAGAGGTGTAGGGGCGGCGAGGAATGTGATGAGGGGGGGAAGGTCCTACAGATCTGATAAATGCGGGGCTCTGGCTGTAGGTCAGCGGATGACCTATCGTACTCACCTTTCAGGATGTTGAGATTGCGCTCATGGAAAGTGGGGCAGCGGGGCAGCAGAGCAGTGGAGCAGCGGAGCACGTGACAATGGTGGGGTCCAAGATGCAAGCTGCAACAAGCAATGTGAGAGCCACATGTTGGGTATAGGTTGAGCTAGAAGGATCAGCCAAAAAAAATAAACATTTTCTATATATCAACATATCTATGTGTTACTACAAATTCCAAGAAAGTGCGGCCCCTATCAGTCATAGACATAAAAAAGTGTGGCAGATATGTGCGCTGACCACATTATTGTACGTGCATAATTAACCTGACCTTTATGTATTTTACTCTGAATTTTAGGTGCTGTAGATGAGGGTGGCAGGCAACAGCAGCATTGGGAATATCTGATATATTCCTGGGAGGGGTGGACACAATGCTGGTGGGTGACACCAGGTGGCCCTGGAAGCACGTGAGGCATGTGACATACACAATGTGTCACTGTAATCTTTGAAAAGAAATGTGGAAGCGTGTGAGACACACGCGCACAGCTTGTGAGTGACATATACAGAAAAAAGGCTCATGGTAGTGTCACGGTGATTTCCGGAAAGGGAAATGTGGAAGTGCGTGAGGCATGCGCGGGCAGTTTGTGAGCAGTGACATACATACAATTGGTGTTACTGTGATTTTGAAAAGGGAAATGAGATAGACAGGTATGGAATGCGCAAGGCGCGTGAGGCGTGCACGGTTCAATGTGATGGGCAGCAATGTGACAGGCAAGTAAACCAGTAAACCAGGCGAAAAAATGACTGGAATAAACAGGAATAAATGTATTATATTACTACACAATATCAGAGAGCGTATCGAAAGGTTCTAAATGAAAATGGATCTGGAACAGATGCAGGGAGGGCCGAAGGAGCACCATTCCAGGGGAAGTGATGGGTGCATTTGTGAACGACACGTGCGAGGCACCCACATCTAATTATGGTAATAGAAGGTAGGCCACGCGAGTGCGCATGCTTCAATTGACCCAAAACACAATAAGTTTTGCAGCCGCGCGCAGCTGCGTTCGTGTGCTCTATGTGCAAAGTCACATGCCCATGGTACATGCTCCATGAAAAAGGTTGAGCCGTGCGCATCGCACGCACTAACAATTTAAAAAATATATCCATACAAATTGGGAGCACGCATGCGTCACGCACGCTCCTAGTGATTTCACGATATTTTCACGATACAGGACGAGAAATTGGCTAATAATTTCTGGTAATTTACAGGATGATCGACGGTGTTGCGTATCACATGCGACCGCTGCCTATGTGGTCCCCTGGTGGATGGGACGAGTGTGGTTGAATGCCCCTAACCCAAGGCAGGGTTGCGCAAGTCGCGCAAGCCGCGCACGCCTCATTTGGGACAGGGTCGGCCGTGGGAACGCGCGCGGCTGACCCCTCGAAGGGGTCTTATGCACAAAGCGAACGGACCCCTCTTAGGTGTCGAAAAGTGGTTGCCCGAGGTGAAATGTACCTACGTCTGTTCCCACCACTGAAGCAGCAGCCCCCAAAACCTAAACCTCCAAGTCCACGCCAACACCTAAGGGACAAATGAAGAAGCGTAATCGGTGCGTTGGTTCGCAGCTCTACTGAACCTCCATATTGATTTCCCTACTATGTATATTATTAGGCGCGAAGTGCCAAAAGACCCCAATGTTCCTGTATGCTACCAGACGATACTGCGGCCCCCGCAACAGCGGTCCCAAAGAACGAGTATCCACACGAAGCAGTGCCCTCACTTGCGCCTCCTGCGTCTTCCAAGCCCCGGTCTCCGTCGAAGAAACGCGCCACACTACCGAAACAACCAACGGAGTACTTCTCAATCCCCGCTGCGGAACCGTTGGACCTTAATGGACAACCGCCCAAAAGTGGGATACACCGTATAGAACGATCCAAACCATCTCTGACGCGACGTTCGGTACACGCGGATGGAAGAGTAACGGTGTAAAAGCCGAACCTATGAAACCGCCCCCTAGCTGGGTACTGGCATCAACCTATCCCACCACGTCCTCTGGGACCGCCCAGGGCGGCTCTGCGGCAGACAAAGCGGCCGGTGGTGCTGGAATCGGAAAAGGGATACCCACGGGTGGACCTGGAAGGCAGAGCAAGGCAGAGCTCGCAGTTCTCGCAGCCGCCGCAGCCGACGGGACGCTTACTCCGGTGGGGAAGAGATCCAAAGCGCCGAAAAAGCTGAAGAAAGAGAAGGTCGGGAAGGGCGCATTGGTGGCGGCAGTAGTTGTAGATGAACCTGGATCTGGAGCTGTTACGCCGAGTGTACTTCCTGAGGATGTGGAAATGGCGTCTGCTTCATAGTGGGTGAGTCAGTCGCTCGCATTGCGGAATGGTACGGCAGTGTCCCATCCGCCAGTCTCTTGTACACCCCCTGTTACAGTATACGCCACTGAAGGATATATTCACAATTTCATTCTTGCGTTTTTCATGTCCCGCTGAGGAATGACGATTCATTCAGCTTCCATCTAGACGTGCCATATAGTACTTCGTAATCTGTCAACCTCAGAATCTGAATCCCGCTCAATGAACATCATGGCCGGTTCAGTGAGATGTTCTCTGCTATTCCTCCGCCTCAAAGTCCTTCATTAGAACGTCAGAGACAAACCATTCACCACCATCTCGGAACCCTGATATGATGAATGGGCGAATGTGTCGTCTAGAAATCCAAATGTTCTTCGGTCCGTAACCCACACGGCCATTCGTAACCATACGACCATATATTGGCAATTTGCAGGAGCGATCCTGCAGTGATAAGTGAGGGATGAGGACCTATTACAGGAGTAGTACATACCGTCAGGTCTCTTCTCGTAGAGAAGTTACTGTCCAGCTTCACCTGACCCTTGCTCACTCGATCGTACCCCTTCGCCCTATATAAGTCCTCTGCTGAGAGCGCCCAACTGACATAGTCACTGTCCGTCGAGACAAAGGATTGATGCATTTCTCAGGTTTCGAAGCCCGTGAGAAATGGGCTCGAGGTGAAGAGACCATCGGCAAGCTTCTCTGTATGGAAACTTTGCATTGTGGACGAGCGCCTCGTTGGCTACCCGTGGCTTGAATTGAACTCTCTTATATGCCCTTGGGCTCCCTCATAAAGCACAGTGCTCAGGATCCGCTATTCGTTCGGGTCAAGAATGAAAATGTTAGAATGGATACTACCGTCGGCGAATCAAGTACGTCACGTCATAATGAGAGAAGTATTCGGGGCTCGCCCTTGCAGGCACAGCAACGTCGCAGCCGTCGTAGGTCGTAACGAGGAGGTGGTCGGGTCCGGGTACCGGGCAACCGGAAGTGTGACCAGGGCCCGGTGACAGCTGTCGGTGTTATCGCCATCGCGCCATCGCGAACCGATCCCACGTTGTCTCCATCCATCCTCTGTCTGGACCTCTAACGGGCCAAACATGGCGACTCAACCACCCAAGGAAGAGAGATTGTGAGTACCCTCAATGGCTATGTAGCGCAGCTAACCATCAATCCAAGCCTGTACTTAGATCGTGCGGCGCTTCACTTCAATGAGGTCCACCCGACTAATTTAGGCCAACATATAGAAATCACATTGCAAGACGACCTAAATCGGGAGTGTACGCTGAGGTTGTTTATAGAAAATCAAGAGAAAGAGTTAGAGACGAAAGACAACCGGACCTGGACACCAACCAAACGCGCGTATGTCCCTTGATTCCACACTACGCACATGTGCCGATAATTACCTGTATGCAGAGGTGTTCTTCCAACCTCCAAGATCCACACAGAGATCCAAATGAGGAAGGGTCATTTGTTTTGGGCCAAGAACCGACACACGAGCGAAGTGATCGACATCCAAACTCTTTTCAATAAGTTTTGGGACTCCAATGAGCGCGAATTCCTGGTATCGAGTCAGTCATGCTCACCATCCAGTTCGCTCATTTCTGATAGAGAAGTCCAGGGGTCGTCGTTGTTGGAAAGAATAATTGTTCTCTAGTCTTACATTTCTCCGCAGACACTACCGTTTGTCTCTTTGCAACCACCCATCCAAACCAACTAATGGTGGTCCCATAGGCGGAATCACTGCGCTCATGGCTCCATAAACTTGAAGATGAGCTAAAGGGGTACTCTCCACTGATGAGTGGATCAATGGAGAGAGCCGTGGAGAAGGGTATCAAAGTCGGGTCTGTGTTCGCAGAGGTCGGTTCTCCCATCTTGAAATCAGCAAGCGATTAACAGGATTTAGTTGAACCCAATCACGAAGGCTATCTTCGGTGTTGCCACTGTCACGTTTGAGGTTCGTGCTGGCTACTAGTGTGTCAGAAGCAGGGGTAAATTTTGACCGTTTAGCTCTTGAGGGAACAAAACAAATACGACCAGATTCCGTCGGGCCTTCTGGATCAGTTGCAACGGATTTTGCCTTTTGCAGACAAGGTCGCAGATGAGATTGTCTGCGAAGAAACTGAAATACTGGAGAAGGTCATCCCGCGAATGTTCGGGGTAATGGAAAGGGTTGCGAGGTTTTCATACAACTATGTCAAACATGGTAGGCGATCATCTCCTGGCATTGAAATTGGCAAGCGCTGATGATTCCAGCGGGTGCGCCGGCCTACCTGGAGGGGATTGAAGAAATGGAGAGAGAGCTGACTAAGGTTATCGGAGACTTCGACCGCGCAGTGGACATCGAGGCTCTCCGCTTAGCCAAGAAGGGTGGTAAGTGATCAATTTCTCAATCCACTGGTGATAGGTCGTTCTCAGTAGTTTCACATAGAGCAAGAGCTCTTGCTCAGACGGTTTAAATGTGTCGAGACTGGCTACAACCAGAAACTCTGCTGTATGAAAGGCACCCGTGAATCCCTCCTGACTCACATCATGGCTTGGGTGGCCGATAAATCCGAGCGGAGGGATACAGGGAATATGTACTGGATCTACAGCTTACCCGGAGTTGGCAAAACGTCGCTAGCTCATTCGATGTGTGCGAGCCTTCACAAGGAAAAGCACCTCGCTGGGGCGTTTTTCTGCCAGAGGGATGGCCAAGATCTGAAGGAGCCAAGAAATATCCTCCCGACTCTCATCTACAAGCTCGCCGAAATTTTCCCCCCATTTCGAACAATTGTTGCAGAGCGGCTTCGACGTGACACAAACCTGACACCAGAGTCAATGGAGGATTCTCTCCTCCTTGATTTCATTCGTGACCTTCCTCGCCACCCACAACGTACGCTCGTCTTTGTCATTGACGCACTTGATGAATGTGGCGACGATCCCGGTCGTCGAGGCCTCCTGAGATCTCTGGCCGACGCTGCCATGTATGCTCCGTGGCTCAAAATCATCATCACCAGTAGACCCGAAGTCGATATCCAACGATTCTTTGATGATCCCGCCCGATCGTCGTATTCAAGATACGATTTAGCCACTGATGATCAAGCTACCTCCGACCTACGAATTTTCGCACAAGACAGGTTCGAGGAGCTGGCTTTAAATCTGCATCTCCAATCTCCTTGGCCAGATCCGTCGCTCTTCGAAAGAGTTATTTCTCGGGCAAATGGCCTATTCATCTTCATCAAAACTGTTGCTCTCGCCCTTGAAAAATGCGAAGACCCTACAGAGTCCTTAGAGGCAACATTGCGAGACTCAGACGATACTGGATTGATATCTCCTTACGGACTCTACTCCAGTATCATAAAGGCACGAATAGTGCACAGCAATGCCAAGTTTCAGCGGGTGATTGGAGTGCTTCTTACAACAGCTCCGCACCGCCCACTTTGCGAAGAGACGATTGCAGAGCTGGCCGGAGTAGACACCAGACATGTGAAGAAGTGGGTAGATGATCTTAGCTCTTTGCTCTATCGAGACGAAAAAGCCAATGGAGCGGTTCGTGTACGGCATTTGTCAATTTCGGATTTCTTCGTCAGCAACGGCTGTCCCCACGGCTATCAAGTCAACGTGCAAGACGCCAATGTCCAACTGGGAATTTCTTGCCTCAGGACGATGATTCGACAACTCCGTTTTAATATCTGCAAGCTTGAAGATTCTCGGCTCGCCAATGCGGACGTTCATAATCTCCAATCACGAATCAACGAGAACATTTCCGACCCGTTGCAGTATAGTTCTCGCTATTGGTCCAACCATCTTTGCTGCACTCCCGATGATGGTAATCAAGGCATGACTGGAGAGTTGAAAGAATTCTTTGAAGGATTGTACCCATTATTTTGGATTGAAGTATTAAGCGTTATGGGAATGGTCCCAATTGGTGCTCCAAGCCTTCGACGGATGATATCTTGGATGAAAGTGAGTACAACTCCAGCTAGCCAATAATTGTCATTCATCTTCGCCGTAGGGTGGCGATTCGACACTTCTTGAGAGAATTCAAGATGTTTGCCATTTCATCATCGCCTTCCACACCCCCGTCTCCACCAGCACCCCACACACCTACATATCCACGGGCCCCTTCCTGCCATCACAATCACATTTATCAACGATCTTCAGCACATGGTTTCCCAAAAGCATCAAGGTGCGAAGAGGGAAATTGTTGTCATGGCCAGCACCGCCATTGCAGTGGATCGGCCACACTCGTGATGTCAGGTGCATAAGCTATTCCCCCAATGGGTACCATATTGCCACTGGGTCCGATGACATGACTGTTCGAATCTGGGATGCCGAGAGTGGTGTTGCAATTGGCGAGCCTCTGAAGGGGCACACTCACAGCGTTTTGTCTGTTTCTTATTCTCCCAACGGACGGCACATCATCTCCGGGTCCTATGACCGGACCATTCGAATGTGGGATGCCGGGACTGGTACTGCAGTTGGCAAGCCCTTAGAAGGCCACACGGGGGGTGTGACCTCTGTTGCATACCTCCCCGATGGGCGCCACATTATCTCTGGATCCAATGACAGCACCGTCCGGATCTGGAATGCTGAAACTGGTGCTATGGTCGGGGCGCCTCTGGAGGGGCATACCGGACCTGTGTCGTCCGTTGCCTACTCTCCTGATGGGCAGCACATTATCTCCGGATCCTATGACCACACTCTTCTAATATGGAAAGCCGAGACTGGTGCTGCTGTTGGAAAGCCTTTAGAGGGGCACACTGACTGGGTGCGGGCTGTTGCTTGCTCTCCGAATGGACGGTACATCATCTCTGGATCCAACGACCAGACCATTCGAATATGGGATGCAGATACTGGTGTTGTAGTTGGCGACCCTCTACGAGGACATGATCATTATGTGTTCTCTGTTGCTTACACTCCCGATGGGCGGCACATCATCTCCGGATCCGGTGACAACACCATTCGAATATGGAATGATGAGACTGGTGCTGCTGTTGGAAAGCCTTTAGAGGGGCACACTGACTGGGTGCGGGCTGTTGCTTGCTCTCCGAATGGACGGTACATTGTCTCTGGATCCGATGACAAGACCATTCGAAATTGGGATGCCGAGACTGGTGCTGCAGTTGGAAAACCTTTAGAGTGGCACACTCAGGGTGTACTTTCTGTTGCATACTCTGATAGTGGGCGGCACATCATCTCCGGATCACGTGACAGGACCATTCGAATATGGAATGCCGAGACTGGTGCTGCTGTTGGAAAGCCTTTAGAGGGGCACACTTACTCGGTGCGGGCTGTTGCTTGCTCTCCGAATGGACGGCACATCATCTCTGGATCCGATGACAAGACTATTCGAATATGGGATGCAGAGACTGGTGATGTAGTTGGCGACCCTCTACGAGGACACACTGTTTCTGTGCTCTCTCTTGCATACACCCCCGATGGACGGCACATCATCTCCGGATCCGGTGACAACACCATTCGAATATGGGATGCGGAGATTGGTGCTGCTGTTGGAAAGCCGTTAAGGGAACACATTGGCTGGGTGGGGGCCGTTGCTTGCTCTCCGAATGGACGGCACATCATCTCTGGATCCTATGACGGGACTATTCGAATATGGGATGCAGAGACTGGTGATGTAGTTGGCGACCCTCTACGAGGACACACTCGTTCTGTGCTCTCTGTTGCTTACACTCCTGATGGGCGCTACATCATCTCCGGATCAAATGACAACACCATTCGAATCTGGGACGCCGAGACTGGTGCTGCAGTTGGAATGCCTCTGGAAGGGCACACTAACATGGTGCGGGCTGTTGCTTGCTCTCCCGATGGACGGCGTATCGCCTCTGGGTCCGATGACGGGACCATTCGAATCTGGGATGTGGGGACCGGTACTGTAGTCGGCGAGCCTCTGAGAGTGCATACAGGACCAGTAATGTCCGTTGCCTACTCTCCCAGTGGGGGGCACATCATCTCCGGATCTGAGGACACGACCATTCAAATCTGGGATGCCAACCGAGATGCTGTAGTCGGTAAGCATCACCAGGGGTGTACTGAGGGTGCGCAGCCAGACTCAGAAGGTTGGGTGAGAGACTCAGAGGGTGGCGTACTATATTGGGTATCCCCGGACTATCGTGGAGGCCTCCATTCACCTGCCCTCCTTACACTCCCTGTGACGTCCCGTCTTCGACCCGTTTCTCTTGATATAGAGGACTTTGCCTTTGGAACCTCTTGGATCCAAAATTTCAACAATGCATAGCCCCAGCCTTCTTTTCCTGTGACCCCTGTGCTTGTCATTTGGTGTATTCTTTGCTCGTTGGTTAATGCATTTCCCTTGTTATGTCTCACTCTGGTACCAACATGCATCTCCTCCATGTTCGAGATGACGCAATTGTGTTCAATTGTATGGTTTGCTCTCTTCAAGAATTGGCGATCATAGCTCTGCAGGAAGCGTAATCGCAGACGAGGATGGTGATATCCATTGCCATCTCCTCATGAATCAGATACAGTGAGCAAAAAAACCGATTTTCAAAAGGGCAAATTTGCTTGTGAGTCAAATTGTAACCCAGGAGACAAAGGTAAACCCGTGGGAATTTGTGGTAACAAAGCTAAATATCATGTCCTTTGTTGTGCCAAACAGCAAATATTTGGCTCTCTTTGTTGATTTGATATTGGATTTAGAATACACCCACTCACCAATCAGTTTTTTTGCTCACATTGAAATCAGGCCTAGGCATGTCATATCATATGACTAAACCCTATATATTTTGTAACCTGCCCTTGAGAGTATATATACCACCTCTGGGCATCATCTACCCCCC
>Ga0307515_10002853_pt1 | contig 36768 bp, 33 predicted proteins | sample 17_EM_MG_FD_194513 | JGI IMG/M metagenome (GOLD analysis project Ga0307515, IMG submission 194513) | Populus trichocarpa ectomycorrhiza microbial communities from riparian zone in the Pacific Northwest, United States - 17_EM | ecosystem: Host-associated > Plants > Roots > Unclassified | place... | reverse complement strand
AACGCTGCGTAGTCACTGTGCCACATCCCATGGCGAGCTTAGCACTCGGCGACATGAGTATATTTAGATAATTTACAAACATGATTGAAAATCCAGTCCTAATTGCACGGGACAAGGGTTACAAATAGATGTTTTGATGAGATTATGTTTTATGTACACTGAGAAATCAACATCCATGGATGTCGGTAGTTGACGGCCGGGGACGGTGAAAGCTCCATTATCGGCCGTCCTAACCGTCCGTCACCGTCCTGCTCCAAAAAGACGGCGCCGTTTCCGTCCTGCCCTAGGACGGACGGCGCTTCGTCGTCCCGTCCCCGTCCTAGGTCAGGACGGACGGACGGGACGGTTGAGAACACTGAACTCAAAGCATTTTAATTGGCGGTAATTTGCCGGGAGGCAGTGCTACTCTCCACGTATGCTCGTTGGTCTGAAGTATGATGGTGCCATGATCTACCGGTACCTAAAATGATGGTGCACGGTGGGCATTAACGACCGCGCCACCGTGACTGATTCGGGGAGTTGGCAATCTCTCAAGATAATGGAACTTTTTTGGAGATTTATTACCACCATGATCTATCGGATAGAATTTCCGCCATATCAAACCTTCGCAGGGCAGTGCAAACATACCAAGCTAGGTGCAATTCTGTATGCCCCAGGCTCCACCTCTAGATTCGAAGCTTTATGCAACTCCCAGCTATAGTTAGCTCTATATTTTCGGCTCTCCCTCCTAGCAGCTGTCCATTTCACTTTCCCAACTCTGTGCTTGTCGACACTGTGCTCCAGAAACCTCCCACTGTACCCCTGATCGAAAACACAAAATTAGCCACTATTGAAGAACTAAGTAAATTCATAATTAGAGGCTATGACTATTTAGGTCTTATTAAGCAGATTATATTAAATTTAACAATGATCACCAACTGCAAAATATCCATGGTTTTGGCATGGGAGCATGGGTAAATGCTGCAGCTGATGGAATTCCCCTCTTAAACCAAATCCGTGGATAGGGCGCCCTGCTAATAGATGGGAAGATGCTTCGTGTGATCCATGATAGTGGTACACCGCATCCATGGATGAGTTAACCTGTCCGTGGAGGCGACCTGTTTACCGATATATCGATCGGAGGATGAGGCGTAACACTCCCCACCTCGTACCAGGATCACATTAACTACCTCATCTCAACCCCGTGAGTTTGCTCAGATTGTGAATTAACAACGAGCTCTAAATTATCGCGGCCTCTATGAATCCGTGCAGTCGTTCTCAAGAGGCGGCTAACCTTGAGCTAGGAAGTTACGGAAGCATGAAGCCGACTGCAGCTAGGGGTTAATGTTAAGTGCTAGTGGTAACGTGCGGTCGAATGATGCTGTATTGCATACTGTATGACGGCGGGGGTACCAATGAAGGATACACAAATGCTAGATTCTAGATGTTGTGCGCTGTGTTGTGCACCTGCCATACAAAGTCAGTTTGTGACGAAATCTATATTCCTTACAATACGGTAGTTCAAATTCCAGACTGAACAGTTACGTTGTCCTATATCAACACCCTCTAAGTGCTAGGTAAGTGCTAGGAATTACTATGGCTGTGGTCTTTAGTGATCACAGTGCAGTTGTAGCTCGACTATAATGAAAGCACTTCCCTCTTATTTTGATATAACCGACTTGCTGAGTGAACCCACACTGAGAAATAAGATTACGCACACCTACCTCCTTTGTATGTGCGCAGGTATTGTTTGTTTGCCGTTTTGCACAAAAATATTTTCAGCTTGAACTTTCTACACATCCCCAGGCGGTGCCTTTCCTACGCATGACAGCCAATATCCGGTCTAGACACTCTGTATGTGCATGATAGCAAATCTGAGAGGATGATAGGGTTTGTTGGGGGTTTGCGATAACGGTGGAATGATCGGCGTTCGACGACAGCTCCGTGGCGCTATGTGATATAATCAATTCTAGACCAACGTGTTTCTCTGACAAGGAGTACATTATTTAACAGCTGCGGCGGTTATGGGTACTGCATTGCGCCTGATCAGTCTGCCTTGAGGGTCTCGCTTGCCAGTGTGGCAAGGCTGCGAAAGCCCCACGGAATTGCGGCACATGCATCGCCGATCCGTACGCACGACAAACCATAAGCTTTTTATTTTCCTTTTTTTTACGCAGCATGCGTAAACTATTACGGATACGGGCTATATCCGAGAGGATGCTCCATTGTTGGAGGTAGTGATTCGTTGGTGCGGAGAAGAAAGCCGTTGGCCATCAACTCACATCATACAGTGACGCCTCATATATCGGCCTGTTCCATGCACAATGTTATCTCCTACGTACTTTCAACATTCCAGTTCAGTTGCACAACGTAGACTAGGATTCCGGGTGTACTCAGAATTCCAAGCGTATCGCGTGATAACCTCGGAAGGCCGTAGTTTTGTAACCCGACTGCTGAGGCTCTGCCCCTCGAAACCCAACATGCGACCCTCTGGGATTGAGGAATTGGGTTTCGTGGGTCTAGGTCGCTACAGTAAGTTGATGCCAGGGAGTAGAAACACGATTCGAAGTCCAAATATTACCTAGATTCCATCTCACAGCCCTCGGTAATCTACGGCTCTTTACCTTCAAAATACGTTCGAATGTAACTGAGTTCTAAATCCTGGGCGAGCTAGCTCCTAGCTCAACAATGTTAACGTAGTGGAAGACTTTTGCTCGAGATCAAGAGATTGCTTATTATAGATGCATTTCTATTATTCTCTTCTCTTGATCTATGTACTTGCACATGAGACAATAGACATGTTTCCGCGCCCACCGCTGTGCGCACGTGTCAACAGGTAATGAGCCCGTCCCTTTGGGTCTGACTATCGACCTCTATCGAATCCAATGTTGGAGTCCATTCATAGAGGCAGTAACTTTAGTCAGTTCAAGGAGGCCCACCTTCCGTGAACTGACTGGTTCGTTCGAGGAGCGCGTACCCCACCATTGTGAACTGACCGGTTCGTTCACGGAGTCAATCAAAAATTACAAATACTTTGTACATCATCGTGATCCCTACGATCGGCTGCGTCTTAGACGTCCTGCGCAGCTACAATTACACTATGCTCCACATCATCGTTGGAAGCCGTCTCATCTTCTTCCTTTCCCTCCTTCTCATTGTCCTCTTCCTCTTCCTCTTCCTCCTCAGTGTCCTCTTCCTCCTCGAGAACCTCCCAACCCTCAGTATCCACGGACCAGTTCTGCCAAATCGCTGCTCTCATCAGCAGGATCCTCCGCAGATGTGGGATCGGTACACTCGCAAAGATCTTCTCGTGTATTTGCTCGACGGCATTTTTCATTGTGACTTGGCTCGGGTGGAGCTGTTCTTGTGTTTTCGTTCGAGATTGAAACTACCAGATGGCGCGGCAGAAGCTCCAGTATTTGTGCACTGTGCACCACCATCTCGGCCATAGCAATGAAGTGTGCACTCGACTTTCGCTTTGAAGCAGTTGCGCTACGCTGAACGTATTTAGTTGCGTTACTTGAATTCAGCTGGATAGAGCCAGCTGAGTGTGCGTAAATGCCAGTGCGTGCGCATATATGCGTGCAGAACAGAGTATCTGTAATTTTATTTGACTCCTCAAATGAACCGGTCACTTCACGGAGGTACGGTATGGAGTCCGCGAACGAACCAGTCGGTTCACAGAGGGTAGGCCTTCGTGAACTGACTGGGTACTCTGCGGAGGAACCGCCTCTGCGAATGGACTAGAACACCCAATACGACCTCAGATAGAATGTAAATCGATCAGCAGACAAGCCCTGTTATTGTGCGTTCTCGACAAGTACACAACGCGTCTTCGAAGTCTTGAGAACCTACCTCAAGCACCCCAAAGTCTCGCGAGCCGATCTCGAGCACCGTTTCAACCACTCGTTCTTGTCCACTACCACCTAAGCCTTGAGAATCGACCTTAAGCACCCCTAAAGTCTTGAGAGCTAACCTCGAGAATCGTGTCGACTACTCGTCCTGTATCGATTACCCATCTCGTCGATCAACCCGTCATGTCGGATAAGATTTCAGAATTCCGGGAGGAATCTCGTCTGACAAACTTCCAATCAAGTCTCTCATGTAAAACAATACTGCAATTTGCAATGCAGTTGGACAATTTGATTTGTTGCCCCGAAAATTGTCGTCTGGTCTGGGGCATACTTTTTCCCGGACGGGACAGACTATTAGGAAGCCTGCTGATTACGGCCCGCCACTACCAGAAAATAAGTCATCACCGAAGCCTGCAGACCCTCAGCATGCCAATCTTGCTGTTGCCATGATTGAACCGGGTAAGTCCACAGACCATGATCAGATGTGGATTTCGGCCTGAGCCACCCAACTTTTGTTGAGATCAATCGAGTACGAATAGAGATATTGGATTAACTATCGTACAAAACTGATTGTCTAAAGAGCAAAGAGAGAAAAAGATAGGCAAATATACATGGGAAAGAAGCGGGCATACTCGGGGAAGCCGAGTATCACATCCCGAGACCGATGCCGAGCATCACTGCCGGGGCTAGACCTAATCCTCAGCATGGGGGCTGGTGGCGGCACATGGGGGCCGCAAACCACCGGCCTCATGCCCGCAGCTTTAGGCCGATGGGGGCTGTAAGCCCCCGAACCCACACAAGCCATCGGGCCAAATCCCGTGCCAACAACTTTACCACTCGAGCCAACCTTAACCAATACACTGAGCCTGCGAAACTGACTACCTATCTATATCTGAGAGCAGCTGCAAACTGAAAAATATTTGGTTGAACGGAATTATGTCTCCCCGGAATCCCGATATAGATTTGGACGAAGTAAATAGAACATGCAACTCTATTACCGGCATTCCGTCTCGAACTATCGTCTTTAGCTTCCGTAAAACAGCTGCTACCAGAATCTCCCACAAAGGATTGTTGGCACGGAATTTGGCCCAATGGCTTGTGTGGCGTTCGGGGGCTTACTGCCCCCACGGCCTAAGGCTGCGGCAGTGGCCGGTGGCGTGCAGTCTCCGGAAGTGATACTCGGCGAAGCCAAGTATGGTCTCTCCTTTCCCATATATTTGCCTGTCCCTCTCTCTCTCTTTGCTCTTTAGACAATCACGTTTGTACGATAGTCAATTCAATATCTCTATTCGTACTCGATTGATCTCAACAAGTATCTGCAGATTATTATAAATTGTTTCGGCGTCCGGCTGATTTCTTTTTCCCTGGTTAATCTGATTTCTTTTTGTCACCGTACTCAATAGGTTATGTACAGACCCCCGGCATTGTGGCTTTTTTTCTATCGTTTTGTGGCTACGCCCACACACTATATTTAAACTTTTGGATTTTATTGAGCTGCCATTTCTATTTGTGTTAGAGCTATACCTAAACGCTAAATCTCTATATTCCCTATTTTATGACATCGGTCTTGGTGGTACTTGTACCTGTGAATTGTCCGTCTTGCTGGGTTTTTACTACTGGTTTTTTCTTGGGATTTTTATTGCATGATAGGTCTCTGTCTTTTGTGGCCGGAGATGAGTCTCGTATGGCCGGAGGTGAGTCTCGTATGGACGGAGGTGAGCCTCGTATGACCGGAGATTGCTGTCGGCCTGAAGGGTCTATACATAGATGCGTACGCACGCATTCACACTTGTACTCATATATATATGGCCTTGTGGCACTCTTAGATAATATACAATCAAGTTTCTCTAAGTATCACTATTTGAACATTTTTATCTTCCTTTCTGTTGGTCTACTTTCCTTATGGCTGCCAGTCGTGCTCTGGGAAATGGGGCAGAACTGCAGCAATTGGTACCAAGTACACGGGAAACTAGTGTTGCAATCTGATATCTGAGGTGTAAAGACCCAAAAATTTAATTGTAACTTTGCAGTTGGAAGGTACATCTTCTATGTAAATCAACTTGTAACGCAGTTCCGAATCCTGTGTTTAGAACTTTGGCATTTCCACATCATTCATCACTTGTTCATAAATTGTCCCGGAAACCTTGTCTTCCGTGTACACTTCCTTACGTACATCTGTCGTTGTTGTTGTTTTGTTTATTGATTCTGTATTTACTCTGGCTAGAGTATGACATGACCTTGGGGCTCAGGAGCGGCATTGGAGGCAGCGGGGTTATACCATTTCTTTTTTTTTTCTTTCTTTCTTTCTTTCCGTCTTGCTTTCTGTCTTTCTCTTATCTTTCATTTGTCAGCGGGGACGAAGGGTAGCGGGGGGGGAGCTCCGCCATCTAGCCGGCTCGCCCGGAGGGGGAGGGGATATCAGCGTCCTGTCATACTCTAATTAGAGTCAATACAGTATGATTAAACAAACAAACAACAGTATGACATGACCCTTATCCCCTCCGCCTCCGGGAGAGCCGGTCAGTGGGCGGAGCTCCCACCCGCTAACGTACATCTGTCTTTCGAATGGCATTTGTTGCAATGTGGACCTGGCCGAGCTGAGCATTAGCTGAATTTATGTCAAGGCACTCGGTTAGTAGGGCATAAGGCACCCAACTCTACTCTTGTATATATCTCGCGTCTCTCCCCTTCTCATACAAACATCGATTGACTCCGCAGTATATCCATACTCTAATGATGGGTGGGAAGTGAGCAGTAGACACATATGAATTACTCACCCACCACCTGTCACGCGCCACTCACCATTCCATTATCTTTGTGGGATCTCTAAGCTCGAATGCTGCGTGACAATTGAGAAATCAAAGAGAATACTTATGTGAGTCTATTGATGACTTCAGTGTTTCAGTGTATCAGCGACCTCATTCCACAGCGTTCGGTAACGCAATTACCAGCAGTAATGAAACTGTTCGACCCAGTTCCCAATCAATCTCTCCTGCAACGTGAACCGGTTCAAGCGGTGCAGTTCACCTTTCTAAACAGGCCCGACCCGCACCGCGAATCGCCGATCCGAACTGGATCGTCATCAAACCGTTGACATCACTGCAGTTCGGAAAACCTACTCGGAATAATGGCGGTCTCCACCGGGATCAACTTCGTTGTTCTTCTGCATACTAGTGCTACTGACTGAAGAATACGAGACAATGGTGTTGTGACGAACATACTCTAACGATTGATTGTCTACATCTAGATGAAACGGAGCTTAGATGCTTGCCATCAGCCGTAACCAATAGTCATGGTGATATCCTTATTTAACTTAAATCCAACAAGGTCACAATTTAGATCAAAGGCGATTTGTCATTGACGGAACTTCCTTTCGTCTTCTAAATCGACAGATGTATCCACTATCGAGTATGAAGTCGAGACCGTTACTTAACATGGCGTAAGCTTCTCGATGAGACGAAATTCAACGTCATCTTGGATGCATATCTGAATTCTTGCCATTGATGTATCAGTACTACGTTAAAGCCCTTTGTCGTTGTATTCCCAATTGTATTGATGGTGCTTGTTAAGAATCATTAATTAGCACCGTTTTTTTTTTGTTTTTAATCATTCTGTATTCACTCTAATCAGAATATGACAGTACACAAATCCCCTCCCCCTCCGTGTATACCGGCTAGATGGGGTAGATCCACCCTCTACCCTTGCTCCCCCTTCGAACCATACCCCTACTCTTTCTACCACACCCGTACCGTTCTCTGTTAACTAATGCACCAGACATAACGTTGGGGATGGAACTCCGATTCGAACCCATAGAATGCAGTTGATAGTACCGCAGCAGCGCAGCAGCAATACCACTGCTCCACGGGGGTCATCCCCTAATTGGCACCGTTCGATGGGTGGCCTTGAATATGATGAGAGCAATAACCTTACACAAGAAGGGTTCAATTGTCTACAGAGCAAAAGCTATCTACGGGAAAACCAAAGTCATTATATACATGAGCTGGAATTGTTACAGATGTACGTGATGTTACAGGTCTGATACACGGTCCTGCTGCAGGCGCTGATGTCTTCTGCATATATCTCGAGTCTTTTTCCTTTTCTCTTCTCTGTACCATAGAATACACGCACACGGTTCTCCCCAACTTCCATATCGTAACAGGAGTGGCGGATCCACTGGTGAATGATAGTCTGTGAATGAGTTTCATTAGTCAGAACATTAGAAATCACGCTCTAGTGCATTCTAGTATCTTCGATAATATTAGCAACCGCTCTCCAGTCCTTTCCAGCAGCATCAATGGCCCTCCGGGCCATTCCAGAAGCTTGTAGGCCTTCCGGGCTAAATCTTGAGTCAACAGAATATATCAATATCGACAAAACAGCAGTGGCATCGACATCCATGAGAGCGGTACAGAATCATCAATCTAACTGGACGCTTCGCTCGCACTCAGATGAAAGGTCTTAAGTTTGTAAAGTTAAAGTATAGTCAGTAAGGCGATTGTATCGGAGGTGACCCAGTTGTATTTTTTTTGCTTGCCCGATAGATGTGAATGTGGTGAAAGCAATTGTCCAAAGATCGATTCCATCTCCCCAACAAACATCCACAGGCTTCCCTCATCTCTAGTAGCTCAGCTCCATCACCTTCCCAGGTTGGGATGTAAACGGGACAGGATTACCGTCCAAAAACCGTCCCGTGCAAGTGCCAAGACGGGATTTCTGGCGGTCCCACGAAATCACGGTTTGCGGACGGGATTGTCTCTGCCGGCTTACTACAGGTCAAAACTTACATGGGGGAGAATTCCATCAACTCCCACCATCCACCCATGCTAACTCTACGAATATTTGTCCGATAAGGACGCTTGTTAGACGTCAAATGATCTTTTCGATGAGTTGTATTAGAGACGCGAGTCCAATCTTGATTTAGAGCAGCCGTTATTACTCCGCCGCCAGTTTTGTCAATTTGACACGAATTGGCACGGCATCCCGTCCAATACCGCCCGAGATTTCGTTTTTTCGGCATCCCAAATCCTGTTTACGGACGGGATGATGGACTCTGAAACCCGTCCCGTTACTATCCCGTGGTTCTCACTAATATGAAGATGAGAATGATCAGGAGTTGGAAAAATGAACTTGACGATTTGGCATTTCAGTAACCGTCCCTACATTATATGGGTACGTGGTTGGGGCAATGAGATAAATTTTTCTGCCCATATCGTTTGATCAGAAAGTGCTGAATTTGTCGTCCCCCACTAAAGCCGCACTATTACATGCATTGCCAAAGACTACGTTTATTTTTTCAAGTCGTTAAATCTATCCCACCATCAGCCATCCTACTGCACACGCAATTGCAAAACTTGAAACAACATCTCAAGCCCCATGTCTTCTGTTCGCCCTCTTCCTTGCAATATATATCTCAGCGCTTCACATTGCCGTCTCGTGTTTGCATTCTAATCGAGCATCTAGCACTATCCGCCGACCGCTGGTGAAAGTTTCAATCCTTCCAGATCCGCAGACAAACTGAAAAGCCACCGTGTCCAGTGGGTAGACCAGTGAACCACCGCCTGTAGGCAGTCTCATATTGCCGGCTGAGTCAAAGTGAAACATTACTTCTAGAATGGGATTGAGGGGTGGTCTTTAGAGTTGATGAACCGATATAGTTGGAGGATATCTATGCGGCAATAGATAAGACTAGAATAAAGATTCAGAAACTTATAGATATTGTAGGAGCCTCAGTTTTCAACACTGTAAGTAGTGTGATCTCACATCGCATTTATCCTAAATTTAACATATAAAATCCTACTATATTACATTGCGATATTGATAACTCCATTTATTTTATTAATCTCATAAACGTCGCTACAAATTTGTGTCTGTCAACTGAGATATACACGTGGCGGTAGCCAATGTATTCAATACAACAGATACTTCCACGGGACAACCGATTCGAACAATGATTGCTACCTCACTTAGCAGTCTTTGACTCCCAACAACTATACCACCAGGCCTCGTTGCTTCCTAACTACAAAAAATTCCAATGTCAAAAGTCACAAAAAACTCAGAGCCCAAGAATAATAAAAATTCGATACATAGATAGGATAGTTATATGAAAGAATAATTTGTTGTCGGGTTTGTCTACAGGTCGTGGCGGTTGTGTGGGGAAACGGGCGATTGACGGAAGAGGTGACATGACGGCGGAGGTGACACGGGTGTGCTACGACATACCATAAAAGGCCACGTGTACTGTCATACTCTAGTTAGAGTGAATACAGTATGAATAAAACAAAACAAAACAAAGGCCACGTGTATGGTACTGATCGACCCACCTCCAGTTCTTGTGAATTCCTAATGTGGCACCACAATCGTTCCAACCATCCACAACCGAAACAAAGAGTGGCACACCGAAGTAGAAAATAAACAAATATATACCATCTCATTTATATAAACTTGTTTATTTAATTATGCAACGAAAATCGTAACGCTGTTACAATGAAAACACATTAACGAGACTACCGCACCCAATTGTTCCCAGACTACATCATCCATCAATGCGAAAGTAACCCCTCATCGAGACCTACGGTTAGCACTGTTTTGGTGATGCTGTAGCATATGCAATTGAATGCCGAATTCGTTGCCGAAGGCCGTCTCACACGCCTGACAATACAGTCGATAAGCGACGCAAGCGTCTATGTGGACCTGCGATTGGTAATGAGCCATGAATCCCTGGTCCGAATCCATCTCGCGGTCACAGATCCAGCAATATGGATGCTGGCTCTCCTGTCTGGAACTACCTCGGTAGCTTCCTCCCTTTCCCCCCCTCTGACCTCCGCGCTGACCTCCCCTTCTTCCCCTCTGACCTCCACGCTGACCTCCCCTTCGTCTGCTATGATCTATATGATGGTTTCTTAACTCATACCGAGCAAAGTGAGTTTGCTTTCCGCTGGCTCTTCCGCTCCCTCTCGAAGGTCTCCTTGAGCAAGACTCCATATGACTATTCCGGCTGTATTGGTCCTGGAAGACCTTGTGACACATGGTACATTGGCATAACTCGCAGTGTAGAGGGGAGCGTTTATTATGTGAGCGTCTATCGTGTTTGTTGCGAAAGGCTAATTGACACAGCTGGCAAATGCATTTGTGCTTTACTTCCATTCCTGGTGGAATCGCGCTGACTGCTATTCCTTCCGCCGGGATTTTCAGCGGTCGCCGTTGTGCCACGCTTCCTTCGACTGAGACTATTGGCGGTTGTTGTTGACTGCTTTGGTTTGAGATTGGAAATGCTGGCGGTGGCATTATGTCTCTGGTGGCAGCATTGTTACTGACTTGGGCAATAGCGACTCCGGTTTCGGCTCGAGTTAGCGTAGTGGGTGGTACGGCGGAGGTACCGGAACCTTCGGGCTCGTTTATGGAGAGGGCCGATAGGAAGTTAGAAGCGCCCTAGTAGAGTCTCAGTGAGGTGAATTGAGAGTGGATCATTTAAGCTTACCTCTATGTCGTAAACATCACCAGTATCTTCCTCCTCTTCTCCAATTTCAGCCTCGATCTCATCCCCGGCGTCAACCCCACCATAAGCCTCCCCATCGTCCTCATCCTCCCCATCAGTTTCTCCATCCTCATCTTCGTCCTCACCATAAGCTTCTTCATCCACAGTCGCCGATTCCTGTTCGATATCCTCATCCCACTGGAACGCCCGTTGGCTGGCTCTCATTTCGGTGGCGGCCACATTGGCGGCTCTGGCAGCAACCGATTCTCGCTTGCGGTGCGCGAGGCTCTACTTATAGTGAAATTTCAAAGCCTGGCGATCGACAAAAACCTCATCGCAGACTTTGCAACTGCACCGCTCTCTGTGGAGAGTAGATTGCTTGACATGACTAGTAAGGACACGTTTCGCAGGAAACGCAAGGCGGCAGACTCGACAGATGGCCTTCGGGTTCAGTTCCTTTGCCGATCCTCCGCGGAATTTATCGAGGGGTACTCCGACAACCGTCTTGGATTCCGCTTTCATGTGCCCACCCGTTTTGAAGTGTCGAGCATGCGATGACATGTCAGTGAAGTTGATGTTGCAGGAGATGCAGTATGGTTGTGTTGGGCCTGCCATGGCGACGGTTGTTGATGCGAGGTTTGAGAGATGGAAGGGAGTGGCGGGTTTAAACTGGTGAAATGAACGGGCGATGATGGGTGGGATGATGAAAATGGATTGCATGTTGTGTATATACAAGACCACAGCCGGCGAAGGTCTTGGCAATACCATAAGCAGAAGGTGGATGATTGAGTTACTACTAGTCTCGGACGGATATTTCCACGCTAGCGGTAACACCCAATCTCGAAACAGGCACGGAATGCGCAGTTTTTAATGTGATCCGCCAGTGGGGCACCCGTTCAGGGAATCCGCCAGAAGGTACTTTTAGTGGTAACTTCGGTGTCACATCACCACTACAACACCATCATAACCCATCCAAATTAGTTCGCAAGTCACCGTCATCGCCATTGCTATTAACTGCACCCCTACCACCACCACCACGAGCAGCCTGACCGTCACCTCCTAACTAACCCAAGCTTAATACATAGTGGTAAAAAAGAAAAACACAAAAAGTAACACTGAACAGGAAAACTTTGGTAATGGTGATATAAAGTAGCGAAAAAAATTAATGGTTGCCATTGACGACTCTAGGACTTCACATGTGTGGTGGTGTTTTGGTGTGGTAGCGACAACCAAGCTACCCCACAAAGAACTACGCTGTTGGTGGATTCGGTGAACTGGTGCGCCAATGGTGGATCATGCTAAATCCACCATTCCGTAGACGAGGTGCCCCATCCGCGGATGGGGTGCATCATAGAACTCCGGGCCGCTTTCAAAGTTCGCGCGAATTTCTGAAAGCACCGTCAACTTTTCGGCTTCTCACTGTTGTCGGAAAGCATCGTGACCTTTCCAGCTTTCGCAGCATCGCCCCTTTCACTGCCTTTTATGCAACATGCATGTTGCATGTGTACCTGCATCGTGAGCCTCACAGCTCAGGTCCGTTTGATATGCAGTTAGTGTATGAAGATATGCCTCAGGAGAGCGGCTCATATCAGTCGAGCAGCTCATATCAGTGCAAACGGATATGCAAACGAATATAGATATGGATACGGATATTGACACGGATACGGATATGGATATAGGAGACAAGTCTGTATATATACGGGTCTTCTGGCTTTGAGAGATCAGTCAATCAACAAGTCTTTGAAGCATCCAAAGTAACAATGCATGTTGAAATACTAATTGCTAGAAGCTTATATATTCTAAAGTACAGGTACATTCATGGACTTATATACGCGGTATTCGGAGTATGTCTTTGTATGTCTTGTACGCATGCATGCGCACTCAGCTGGCATCTCCAGCTGAGTGACATCTCCAGCTGAGTATGGAATGACCATCATCTTAGAGAGATTATGCATCAGCCCAACTGAAGCCATACGACAGGGAGATAAACCATATATGCAACAATGCAATATAAGCTTGGCGCAAGTGATCGGTTGTGATGTCGCTTGAAAATCTACGATAGAAGACACTGTTTAGGCTAACTTAGCTGTTGACTAAGGAGTTTAGCCCGAAGGCTATCGGAACTAAGGCGAGCGCTAACTTTAGCCTGTAGGCCATCGGGACCAAGGCATGCACTAGACTCAGCACTCTTGGTACAGAGCCTATCTCCCCGCGAGCCTCGAGCATGATGCGGTGCCTAGCTCCCCGCGAGCCTCGGGCCTGAGCAGTGTTTTGCCCATGATGCTTCGCTCTTAGTGTTTCGTTCTTAGTGGTTTTTCTATTAGTATAATTTCCTTATATCTATCTTATTCTCTCTTTGTACGATAGACAGTTCTATCATCAACTTTCATCTCTCCCTCTTTTGATTGGCCTCAAAATTTGCAAGAATAACGGGTTCCGGATTTTTCAAAGTCAAAATCCCGGGGGAATTCCACGGGCTTTTGACAAAGCCCAGCAAGCCGCCCTTCGCGCGAGCTTTTTAAGAAGTCCCGCCGGCCTGCAGTGCCCTCGGGCCGAGTGACCATCAATGCCCACTCCAAAGTTGTATATCACTACTAAAAATAGCACATTCCCCACGCCAGCTTTTTCCAAGACTTCATACATTTAACAGCACATACAACATCCCCCAAGTGACTACGGCGTCTGAGATGAGTAGATTTGAATTACTCAACACCTTTTCATCCTCAGCGGTATAGCAGGGATTGATCGCCTATAGGCTCCTTAAGAGATGTAGCCAGTGAAGAGAGAATTACCGAAAGAAATCAGACCGAAGAATACTTCGCTTATATAGCAGCATCCATGCGGTATATGGATTCCCATGACAGCTGAGGTACCCGCACACTACCCACCCTTCGGTTGTTCAGATAGGTCTCTCCACTACTTAAAATAGCTCACACACCACCGTTACCGCTCACAATAGCTTCGTCCGACACCTTTTTATGCCTTATGTATGGAAGCCCACACGACTCAAAAAGCCCTCGAGCTTATATTTTCAAAGCGTGGCCCCTGCAGGCTGAGATTGCTGGCCTGGCTTGGCTTCCCCGAATGCTCGTGGAAAGGCCTCGGACCGGCCGGGCCAGTTTGAAACACGGTTAACCATCCGGATCTCTCCAGGTTTCGCAGAAGACTGGGTGGCCGGAATTCTTTCAAGGCCCAAGCAGGTATGTGTAGTAACACCTAGGACCCTATACGGCCAGGGTTTTCTAGATTCAAAACCACTTATTTCGTAATAGACTACATAACATTCAACTCTCGAGTCCCAATTCTTGTAACAGGTGTACATGAGCATAATTCTGAATGAAGGTTAGGTCACAACAGCATCACTCGCTTCACTCAGCTATCACTCGGATTACAGGCGGGCCTAGTTGTTGCATGCGTACCTACATCGTGAGTCTCAGGTCCGTTTGATATTCTGATGGTGTATGAAGTTATGCCTCAGGAGAGCGGCTCATCAGTGCAGAGCTTCTCATATCAGTGCAACAGGATATGTAAACGGGTATAGATATGGAGACGACTGTGGATATCGGAGTCAAATAGGTATATATACGAGCCTTCGGCCCTCGAGGGATCAGTCAAGTGAATTACCGAGTCTTTCTAGCATCCAAACTAACACCAGTAGTCTCCTAGTCCAAAAACTCTCCACCTAACAGATTATAGTCCGGATCGTCCGCACATAATACTGATCTGATAAGTTCATTCACAGAAGGTGAGACTCTGTCAACAGACTGGCCATTCCATAGAGCTACATCCTCCGTAAGCTGACTTGACCATAAAACCACGTCACATTGTAGTCTCGATTAGCTGCGCACCCAATAATTTGCTTCCCCGCAGCGGGGAAAATGCGTTAGACTGAAACTAAACACATCGACATACACTTAAAAAAAAGTTGAAGAATCACTTAAAGAAATATATGCCGAAGAACTTAACACCACTCAACTACCAATAGAACATCGCCAAGCTGATTTTTTAGTATGCGGTCAAACTCTCCGTTCATTGTTCCCATCGCGAGCTGGCAAGCGTTTGGCAATTAGCCCCAACAACTTGTCGAGTAACAAAGCTGCGGTAGTAAATGTTAGCATCTGTAGATACTATCCTATCGGGAGGCGTCCGACAAGCCATAGAGCTACTGAAAAAACTGCAATCTCGAAGGGAAAACTTGCCAATTAGCAAAATAATGGAAACCATTGGGATGGGCCACGGGCTGGTATAAAATCTCGTGTACAAGGGACCATTTTTTTGGAGAAATACCAGTCCGATGAACACTATCCCAACTACAAACCTGATTGCCACCGAAACATAATCCCATACATCCTTTTTCCGGTGGACTACCAATCGAAGGAGGCCGTACATTATAAATACCGCTCCCAAGGATGCGAAGAAGTATCTAAATACTAAATCGAACAAGTCGTGAACATACTGAAACGGATCATACCCCTGATCCAAGAATGTCTCCATCGACTCTCTGGTGTTTTGCGCCGTCACTGTTGGGGGAGATTTGATGCCATAGAACTCTGTACAACCCTGCACCAATTCTGCGGTGACATTATGCAGGTTCTCCATGTTGGTCGTGGTCCAGTTGGCGATCGAGGTGTTTGAAAGGTCTACCAATTCCTGTTTTAATTCGCCGTAGTGCTTCAAAATTTCCTTTGACGAGCCATCTTTGTAGAGGTAATCGACAACCTTTGTGTATACATCCAGGTAGCCCCGGACTGCGGCTTGTTTGTTTGTTCCACCTTCGTTAAACGCATTTTTAGCTTTCCGTGAGACCATTTTGATTGCTTGTTGGAAGCTCCACCATGTTGTAACCTGGCGAAGACCTTCGACCGAGAGCACGAGGCCAAGGTGGAACGGGAAGTGAAGAACGGCCCAGAAGATTTGTCCAATGCGACCGTATTTGATATTATCTGGAGCGTAGTCGAAATAAAACATATAGAAGAGGTACTGGAGCCGTACTATCAGCACGCAAACCCTTTCTGAGAAATACGATACACAACTTACAATAATCAGGATAGCACATGCAACAACACAAAAAATACTGCGGCTCCAACCTCTCCCGAAAAATCCGCTTTTCTCAACAGCGTTTACGGCTTTAAGCATCACGATAATTCCTTCGCCCATGATGATAAGGGTGAGAAGTCTCATCCGCTCGATCATTCCCTCAACCTCACGCTTCTCTGCCCCACTGTCTTGGCCCCACTTAAACGAGGCGGCCAGCACACCTACAACCTCGAGAAAAATCACAGCATACCTGGACCCCCATGTCAGTTATTGACATCGCACGTCCACTTTGCTCAGTGACACATACCAGCTGAGATAGGCTTTTGGATGCTTCGTGATATTTCCTTCGAGTCCTAGAGTGATGTAAAGCTATGTATACCATGTTAACGATTATTGCTGAGAAGGCGAAATTTGGAAATTTACTAACACCCATATAGATAAGGCCTGCCCCAAACATAACGAAACTATGTATTGCAAACGGTATGGCCGCCTTCTTATGTTTAAAGGCATCAACAATCTTAACAGCATACTGAATCCCCAACGCAAACCTCGACACCATCAGAGTCAAGCTCATAGATTGAAGATTCGAAGCAGAGCGGCCATCGCCTTGGTTCAATGGATCCCAGGATGTAGACACGCTTGCAAATCCGACCATGACGGCGAAATGAATGCCCCTAAAGACGCGCTCGTAGAAAGATTCTTGCGTGAACTTAATGTCGTAGAGCGTAGTCTGCAGCCATGTGAACCATAATATGATGAAAAAGAGGATGTACGACATTATGCCTAGATAAACCCAACACGCCAAGTTAGTGTTTACACTTTGGGCGGACTGATCATGATGAAATGATGAGCTGACTTTCATAGTCCGTCATGTAATGTACCGATCTTCTCACAAGGTACTATTAGTTGTGAGTCCTAAAAACCAGCCGAGAGATGAAGCGCACGTAATGGTAGTCAAGTTCGCGACAAAGAATAGATCGTAGAACAGCTCGATTGTTTCTATCTTCTCCCCATCTTCCTCGGAGTGTGTGTCCGCGTGCGGAATATCATAGTTGGCGTGATGGGATAGATGTTGGCTCTCGCGCTGTTCTCTGTGCATTAAATTACATTCAGTCTGTGTGCTTGAGTTGGAAGGGCTCCATAGGTTTTGGGTATAATATACTTGTTAGTTCGTTCCATTTTTTTGGCCCCGCACAGATGGTATATTTGGGGTGTTCTAGTTTGGGAATGTAGGTTTTTGGCTTCGTTGCGATGTTACCGTAGCTAGGTTGGCGATTTATGTATTCCAGCGAAGACCGGCGTACCAATCATAACCAAAGTTCAGATACCCCATGCAAGATAAACATCCAGTAACATTTGCGTGAGGCTAAGCCGTATTATTCGTTGTCTCAAATGTGCATATTAATCACTCATGGTATAGGTGAGGGGAAGCGGACACTGTCATACTCCAGATGGAGTAAACAAAAAGAAAAAAGTCATCCTATAGGTAAGACACCTGTTTTCGCCTCGCCGGACAGAAAGACAAACACTACTATTTGGCTAATTTGCTTATTATAATCTCCCTTTTAGTATGTAGCACAGTTCTTGTTGACTTCCCAAATCAGATCATCACCACTGCGATCCGAAAACAACAATCACAGCACACGCTGTCGTCCACTCAACGGACGATAACTAACGAAATGACATCTATGACGACGAAAATTTTTAGTCACTAAGAGAGGGGTTTTAGCATGCTCGTCACCATCATTGACAACAACCATTTCTATGACAGGAAAAAAGATAAGGTAGAGGCGAAACCAATCGATATCGCCCCAATAGCAGGCGCTGGAGAACTGTGAAACCCAATCGGAAGAGGGCCTAGCCACACCAGCGACAGCTCGCCAATCACCAGGCGTAAACGACTTAACATCTTTATTGTACTCCGCAGCATTGCATACTAGTGCTTTTTTTTTGTACATGAAATTTGTTCCAATGAATCTAATTGTCTGCAAAGCAGGTTATTATTCGTTGGCACCATTGCAATTTAGCTTATTAAGCCGCAGCTTCGGAGGTAGTTCTTCCAAGGACAGTGGCAATTCCGCAGACAGCATATCGGGCGATAGGTTGTCAGCTGCAGTGCATCCCGCGCTTCAGCATCTTTGTGCAAGGTGATGTGTCTGAGCTGCAGTATAACGTGTTGTTGAGGTGGACAAAACGCCCCCCGCCAAGCTTTGACTGTTCTGTGCTTTTGTGGTTTAATAGAATTTCGCCGAGTCAGTATCGCGCACACACGGGAAAGTTAAATCAACAAAAAATGTCTCAGTATGGCGTCATGCTCTGGGTTATTCCTGCTCGAGTAGTATGGCGTACGGTCTCGTTATTGGTATGTTTCACTATGCGATAATCCCTGTCGGGCGCTGAAAGTTGAGTGGCAACGGTTGTTTGTAAACCTAAATATGCGGGGAATGTTGATGAACCACATGTCAGCCCAACTGGTTGACCGCTTCGAGCTCACTTCTCAAATATCCTTTCAGCGGCAAGAGAACGGCGCGTGCTTTTACTGTTTGTTAGCTGAGTTTCCACAACTGTAGAATAAATATTGCGCATGCTACAAATTGGTAACCCGATGCGAACGTTAAACTACAACAGGATTGCAATAGCAGCCGAGCACAGCCGATGCCAAGGTTGGCAAAAAAATTGTAGCAGCTGAAACCACCCGTCCGGTTGATCTCATGACCACCTGTTTGACATGCACGGAACGACAGACTGGTCGATTGAAACCGCCAAGAGCCCGTCTTAATCTAGATTCCAAACAAAATGCCACGGTCTGATGTGTACGTCATATTTGACCGAGCTCCGGAAAAAGCGTCTCTACCACTTAAAAGATAAACTCCGGTGTGCGGGCCAAGGTTTGAACGCATCGGCGCTAAATATTTAAGAAACATAATAGGCCATAAAATAGAAAGTAGAACACGTGTCATAGCAGCAAATAAAAAGAAACAAGCCCTTAGCCAAAACCATATACCAACTGAGCAAAACGAAATGGAAACGCAAGACGACCAAACGCCGCCCCACTTCATCTATCTTCGCACAAATAAAGTAGTGTGAACCACGAGATGCAAACGGAACGGGATTACCGTGCAAAAGCCGTCAGGTCTACAGAGTGCAGGGGTATTGTTGCAACCGTCCTAACAAATCCCGCGATTTTTCCGAAATTTGAAAATAATTGCAAATAACTCAACAGCCACACAATAGAGTGAAGATCGGAGACCGCGGTGTGATAGACAACTCCAAGGGCTACCTGTCAATAAAGAAATCAAGTCAATTGGGCCAAATTTGAGGAAGTTCGGAATGTGAGTGATAGTCTATGAAGCTGGCGGACTTTTGTACCCCTTCAACCCTCTCCGGTTCCATCTCCAATTGTAAATGGAATTCGATGCCAATAAACCAGAGCATATATGTCATGTTGGCGGTGAATTTGTACTGGTCTTGGCAGACTCGGGCTTGTAGTTGTTGAGATTGGTCCTGATTCTGGGTTGCTTACGTGGGAGACCCTCTGCAGCAATGATTCCACCAGTCCTGACGGTCCCAGTCTGGGGTAGGGCTCAGTCCAGTCCAGTCCAAATGGAAGGTTGGACTGGACTGGACCACAGACTGCCAGTCTTGGACTGGACGGGCTCGGTCTGGACCAGTCCACACACACTTACGAATTCGACATTGTTTCATAGTCAAGTATCGCTGAAAACATGACTCATCCTCACATTTGATAACCACTCACCTCTGAATACCCGCTCTGGGCGAAATTATGACAGTTCTGTCTGTATATTCGGTACCATCAAGATATATTTCTCCCATTAAAAGACCGATACAGTGAGAAATATACCCTAACCCTGGACACAGCGCTGGACTGGTCCACGCCAGTCCAGTCCAGTCCAGTCCTAGTCCAACAGAATTGGGGACTGGTCCGATCCCGGTCCAAAAACTTCTTGGACTGGACTGGACTAAACCCGGACTGGTCTGTTGACTAGGGATTTGGCCCGGTGGCTTACGGCCCCCATTGGCCTCGCCTGCCCCCACCAGCCTCGCCTGCCCCCACCAGCCTCGCTTGCCCCCATAGCGACGAGGAGGGCTAGGAACTGGTACTCGGCATTGGGCTCCGGCTTTGGCAGTCGGCATTGGGTTTTCCTTCTCTCTCTTTCATATATAAGTCCATAGTTTTCCTTCTCTTTGGAGCGACAGACAATTGAGCTTCTTTATTCTTCCTCTTTTGCTTTCAACATGGTCCAGTCTGGACCGGTCCACCCCCGGACTGGTGGAATCATTGCTCTGCAGTATCATCAGTCAGGTAATTTTCACCCAAGTGACATTCCACAATATCTAGAAACAGCCAAGCTGCCCTCTAATAGTCTTCCACCATGCCAACGAGACTTTGGCAGTGAGGGCACTGAATTCTAACTAGAATTGGTGGAGACATCAAGTGGGGCAGGTGACTCTCCGCTTCTTCCTATTCCCTCCCACCAGCCACCCCCATAAGTCTACCAATTCGTGGTCAAATTCCACACCGTTTTGCACAGAGTAAGTCTACTATACGTAGATGAATTCCGCGTTATCGTTCGTTGGGTACTGGGACTTGCGGAGGGCTCCTAGGGGGACCGCTAGAGAGAGAGTGGTGTTGACTAGGGATTTGGCCCGGCGGCTTACGGCCCCCATTGGCCTCGCCTGCCCCCACCAGCCTCGCTTGCCCCCATAGCGACGAGGAGGGCTAGGAACTGGTACTCGGCATTGGGCTCCGGCTTTGGCAGTCGGCATTGGGTTTTCCTTCTCTCTCTTTCATATATAAGTCCATAGTTTTCCTTCTCTTTGGATAGACAGACAATCGAGCTTCTTCATCCTTTCTCTTTTGCTTTCAACAAGTGGTTGGCATCCCCTCCCATCGATACATACCATGTCCTAGTACCTCGCTAATGATAGCGGTAAATCCATCTACAGATATTCGATCTACTCTGTAACAAAAGGCGTCCAATTTGACACAGAATTAGTGGAGATATTGGGAGCTGTTTAAGAGGGGACTTGGGGAAGGAGGAGGATGATTCACCACTCCCCATAGCTCCACCAACTATCTGTTAAATTTGACGCCCCTTGGCACAGGTAGGTCTACTATATGTAGGTGGATTTCGCGTTATCGTTGGCCAGGTACTGAGACTGGCTGAGGGTCCGCTAGGGGGTTGAGCAATAGAGCATGCTTCCGAAAACCAATTATGCTACTCCCTCTATAAATCAGTTGAATCTTGGGCGATGAAGATTAATAAGGGCTTGAATGAAAGCTCAGAAGCAGCTCTACTACAGCGTGAACTCTAATCTCCAATCAGACCACCCGTTTTGAAGCGATGATAAGAATGGCGGCTTGGCTAAAAACCAGTCCAATACCGCCCGGGATTTCGCGTTTTTGTTATTCTAAATTCTGTTACCATACCGTGGTTCTCACTAAAGTAAGGCTAGTTAGCACCTAACCATATCCCTCCAACTCCCCTTACGTAATTCACAATAACTCTGTAAATATGTCTTCTATTTCCCGACATCTAGTGGACTGCGCGACGTGGTGATAGAGCTACCTCTAGTGCCAGAATTTAAGATCTATTGCTGAAAGCAGTAGCTATTTGAAATTAGTCGTGTACCTATAGCGCGATATGGTTATCGGAACTTACTGCAATTACTAGTAGCTTGCAGCCAACTTTTTATGTTGCAGTTTTCTGACTCAAGAAAAGCCCAACGGGTACAGGAGAGGTAAATAGCGAAGGGAAAACAAAGCCCCGGAAGTTAGCTCTGATCATTACCTTTCTGCGAACGTTCAAGATGTTGGAATTTCATGACAATGTCGATTCAGGATGATCACTTCCCCAACAGCCAGCCAGAGCATGAAAACAACTCCATGCCACATAGTCTGAGGCGGTTTAAATCTTGTAAGCCAGTACAATATCAGGAACGGTAGAGCAAGCGCAAAGATCATCAGGACATCCATTAACTATGGCATCCAAGATTTAATCGGTGGGCGGCGCTGAATGTTCTCACCTTAAGCATAAAATAGTACATATTCTCTTCCTTCCTGCTATGTGTGAACCGCTTCCGAAAGTATTCATATGACTCTTGGAACTAGTTTTTGGGATCTTGCCTGATTATCTGAGCGAGTGGAATACTTTGTTTCAGGTGATTCATGCATTCAGTAGGTTGAAAGGCATTGTTTAGATCGGGATCGGTTCGGTCCGGACGGGTCCACCACCGGACTAGTGCAATCATTGATTCGTTCGGCAATCTACATCTAATCGGCAACTTTGAGTTGCACCCTAGCGCAATGATGACTTCGTCAAGATCGCCGATAAATCCAGACCGAACGCGGCCCCCATTTTCTAATGTCAAGTCGGATTTTGCTCGGTTGGTGAAATCCGTAAACACCGTAGTAGTTGAGTAGTAACTTTAGTTGTCGCCAGAACTCCATTATAACTCATACCAATTAGTCCGCTATTATGATCATCTAACCATCATCTCCATCCTCACCATCGCTTGTCACATAGCACCCTACCAACACTAGCAGCCCAACCGCTACTGCCTATCGTACTCTACCAACCTAAGCTCCATGCCAGACGCAAAATAATAATAAAAAATAAAAAATAAAAAACAATTCGCAGGAAACTTCTGGTAATGGTGGCATAATGCAGCTGAAAATTTATTGATAGTGTACTCGGAGGGTGTCAAAAGTCTGGGGCGCTCCATAAAATGCAGAAATTCTACACCTCTACTACAACAATAAAGAGAAATTCTAAAAGAGAAAGGAGTGATAATAGGTCATTAAAGATGTTTCTATGAAGTTTTCTCAGAAAAATATTTGCTATGTGGTGAAAGACGAGGATCTTAGCATTTCTCGTTGTATGGGAGAAAAAAGTCGGGCGCACTTTTTCCCTGTGTAACCGCACCCCAAATACCCTTGTATCCGAGTACATCGACAACTCGTGAGTTAATTGTATGAGTGGTAATGGTATTGTGGTGGTTACAACGGAAACTACCACACCATGTACTACAACTCTGTTGGCGGGTCCGTAAACGGCTTTCTAGCGGTAGATCACGCTAAAATCCGCCAATCCGTACATACGCGGCAACCCATCCGCGGACGGGGTCATTCCCCAACGGGTTTGAACAGAGGCAATCTCACGCTCATATCGTTATTCCTTATCCTTGGCCACACTGTTGTTGAACCAGGCAAGTTGCAATTTTCCGTTGTCATACACTCGTACCAGTTAGCGGCCAGTCCCCGAGACGAGTGGAAACCCCAGATCACACCCAGATCACAGTCGCCTACGCTGCGAAGACCAATTGTGAATAAATACGATCAAGCCGGCAATTGTTCAACACCACCACAGCCAGGTGCAATGTCCACGGATTTAGTCTCCAAGCTCTCGCGGGGCCTGTTAGGACTGTGATATGTTGAGTCTGGCCTAGCACTACTGTCTAGACTGGGTGAACCTTGCGTACGTCTTGGGGCGTTTCAGGCCGAGGCTAGGATCCTTAGGGCACGTTCAGATGTCCCGAACGGAGGTTGTTGTTTATTCATACTGTATTTACTCTGGCTAGAGTATGACAGGATCCTTATCTCCCCCGCCTCTGGGCGAGCCGGTCGGTTGGCGGAGCTCCCCTCCCGAATGGAGGTTTCCGTTACCAAGATGTATCAATCTTGGCTGGCAACTAGATCGAACAAGCTTACCATGTAGACTACCACACTCAAAATAGCAGGCAGGTAAAATCGGAGATTTAGCGAGTATTCGAAAGCTTCTCATCCGGTCAGCCAAGTTCCGACATCTGTTAACCCAGGATATACGCCGTAGCCCTGCAGTAGCATTATTACCAGTCATATGGGAAGGCATGGAAGTGACAATTAAAGTGACTGCCAAGAGCCAGACCTCCCAACGGTGGAAACCAGTTGGGTTTCCGTGGGGAAACCAATGATTCCAGTAGTCCGGGTGTGGACTAGTCCGGACTGGTCCAGTCCAGTCTAGTCCGGGTCCAGTCCGAGTAATTTTTGGACTGGGATCGGACCGGTCCAAAATTATGGCAGACTGGTATGGGCTTGGTCCAGACCAGTCCACTTGGGGCAAATCAGCGAAAGTCTCTGTGATTCAGTAATACACTGAGCCACCGAATAGAGTCCTAAACCGAGACACATACGCGCAGACTCATACACGCTGTGGTGAAACGGCGGAGCTACAAGGCAGAGAGCCCATCATCAACACTCTGCCGCACCTCTCACGGCATCCAAAGGGAATTCGTGTCAAAGAGTGGTTCTGGCTCAAAGAGCGTAGGAAGAGGGTGAGATGATATGATCAGGTACCTGGCCGTGAGGAACCACACAAATTGCATGGATCTATGAAAACTCCGCAAGAGTGCGTGGGAACCAAGAGCTGGGAAAGATAGAGTGTGTATTTCGTTGCATGATAAGATGAGATGATGTCTATCGACCCCCCGGGGTCTTCCAAATATATACTCACCGTCGCTCAGTCCATTTCCATTATCCATTATCTCTGTACGCCCGCCCCCGTCGTTGGAGACTGTTTTCCCAGTGCACAATTATGCTCACAGACAGGCGAAATAGACTACAAATTGATTCCCTGCAGGCTGTGGAATGCATCAAGTCATGGGATGCTCTGCAAATTGGGCTTCCACAGGTTGTGGTCACAGGAGCTCAGTTAGAAGATGCTGGCAAAGCTGAGCTAGATATAGATCAGGCTTAGGATGAGAATATGGACATTAGGTAAATGCTGCGAATGAGAATATTGATGTGGAAATCTTGTAAAGTCCGAGAACGAGGGTACGATTTTGGGAATTATGTAACTAGCTTGAATTAATCAGAAGTAGCTTTCTTGGACTGGTCCAGACCAAGCCCGTCCAGTCCAAGACTGCCAGTCTGTAGTCCAGTCCAGTCCGACCCTCCTGTTGGACTGGACCGGACCGAGCCCTACCCCAGACCGGGATCGTTTGGACTGGTGGAATCATTGGTTTCTTCACTTCGATTCATTCCTTTATTGACCTTAATCACCCAAGAACTGACCGATATAGTTGGGGGCATCATAATGGGTTTTTAGTAATGACCCCCCCTAGCGGACTTAATGATGGGGTTGGATTAGTCCGAGCCGGACCGATCACAGACTTAGCCTTACCACTGACCGGACCAGTACTGCAAAAAACCGTGTTATGGTCTAGTTCAGACTAGTTCAGACCGCACCGATCCCGATCTAGACCAGACCGAACCTTACTTCAGACCGGGATTATCCGGACCAGTGGAATCATTCAGTGGACCTCACTACTGGTTCCCAGTCAGTCCCAGTACCTGGCCAACGATAACGCGTAATTCATCCACGCACAGTTAACCTACTATGTGCAAAGGGCATGGAATTGACCAACGATTGGCGGACTTATAGGGGTAGCTGGTAGGGGGGGAGGACGAGGAGGAGGGCTACCTACTACACTCGATTTCTCCACCAAATCTCGTTGGAATTCGGTGCCCCCGCTGCCAGAGTCTGTTTGGCATGCTAGAAGACTATTTGGGGCCAGCTTGTCAGTTTCTAGATACTGTGGAATCTCACTTGGGCGAAAATTACTGGAGCTATGCAACAGTTGAGTCTCCCGCGTTTGCAACTTAGAAGTAATACCTATCTCAACAATCACGTGCCCGAATCTGCCAAGACCGGTACGATTACCGCTAGCTTCATGTACTCTCACTCACATTCCCAACTTCCACATATCTTGTTCATCTGAATTGATTTTTTGATTGACATGTAGCCATTGGAGTTATCTATCACCCCACAGTCTCTGATTATCTCTCTATTGTGTGGTTGTTGAATAATTTGCAAATATTTGCAATTTTGGAAAAAATCACCGGGATTGTTAGGACGGTAGGATTTTTGCCGGTATTCCCGTCCCGTTTGGATGCCGTGGTTCACACTGACACGCTGTTCTTCCTTTCCTATTCGTAACAGCCAATTGGTGGGAGGCAGAGACTGAGAGTAATACTGGCGACGGTTCACACCAACACGGGATAAGACGATAACTTAATTAGTTAGAGTTAAAGGCACCCCAAATTGCGGTTTGGGAAAAAGTGGCTTATACCATAGATGCATTCTTGGTAGTGTAAGACGAGTCTGCGAAGCAAATTATATCGCAGACAAATTCGGAGGTACATAGCCGTCTCATTTAGATAGCTAGTCCCGATCTTCAAATATTTTACCCCCAAAACGAAGCGCTTGCTCCAAGTTTGGTATCCGACGCAACCGATCGCCACCTCATCGCCACCGTGTTGGGTCACGTGCATTACACCGCTGCCCCGCACCAATAGTTTGGTTACTTCCTTCCTTCCTTCCCCAAACTGCACCGGCCACAAGGCAGGTGAGCTGTCGCCTCGTTCCAAGGTGGATCCATGAGTAGTGACGTACTCGAGTAGAATAGGCGGTGTATAGTGGTTTATATTGTTAAAAAAGAAGGCCATGCCGCGCGTCGTGAATATACGTGTTGAGAATGCCAGCAAGAAGGTGGTGAAGCCGGGATACGTGGTTTGGTACTTATTACCTGGCTTGATTGCGTTGACACATACGCTAACTTGGATAAACTGGTGAAATGCCGATCTTTCGCACGGTTGTGTTACTCTCTCAGTATTGTGTGCCTAGTTCGAACATCTCCTAGCAGTAATTACTGTATGTACGATCACTTATTCGAGGCGCACGTAGGATAACAACAACCAAACAATGTGTACCGCAGGGGTGAGTGCCGCGAGAATAGTTGTCATTGTGAGCCTGAATTTATCTAGCACCCAACGCATGTGTCGGATGTACTGCACTGTTCGTGTCTGTGCTTTGAAGAATATGACGCCTCAAAGCAGTACTTCTTTCTTTTAATCATATTGTATTTACGCTATCTAGAGTATGACAATGGCAACTCCCCTCCCTTCCGGGTAGCCTGACTAGATGGGGGAGATACCCACTCTCTACCTTTACTCCCGTTTCCACCATACCCACCTCTTTCCGCCCATTGTATGTCAGGCCACATACTCCATTGGAAGGTATGCAGTCATTCTTCGTTGTTATTGTTGTATGGCTCACCAGAGGTGTAGAAGCCATATCCAATGATTCCACCAGTCCGGACGGACCCGGTCTGGGGTAGGGCTCAGTCCGGTCCGGTCCAACCGGAAGGTCGGACTGGACCAGGCCCCAGACTGGCAGTCTTGGACTGGACGGGCTTGGTCTGGACCGGTCCAAACAGGGTAGTATTTGTCAATTTCAAAGTAGATCGAAAAACTAAAGAAGTGAGATGGTAAGCCCTGAAATCCTAACCCAGACAAAACGTCATTTCATAACAACTGCCCGCTGCTAGCAATCACCACCACAAGAAGCCCAACCCACCCTCCCACTGCTAGCAAGCACCGCCATGAGAAACCCAACCATACCAAACAAAACTGATAGATGTGCATACCAGTGAATTCAACTGTCCCGTCAGTCCGGGAACAAATCAGGATGGGACGGGACGGTGTCATGCTGCCCGTCCAAGGGTAGGACGGAAACAGTGCCGTCTTTTTGAGGCAAGATGGGGACACAGAAAGAATGGCCGGTGAGGGAGAAGAGCTGTCCCCGGTGGTCATCCACCGATATCCATAGATCTTAGTGTACATAACCAAGATCCGTGAGCACCTGCTCCATACGGACCATGTTTTCCAAATCCATACCTTCGTGATATATAGACAGTTTGAATCTGAGGGTCCTGCGGAGATGAGGTAGTGAAATTCGGAATGGCAAGTGGTGAGTAGTGGAGAGTGGTGACTAGCGGATGGCAAGTGAGCAATCGTTTATGAGTCTATTTGGAGACTCAGTATATCAGAGTGGTAAGTAGTGAGTGGCGAGTGGCGTGGCAACGGATTAGTGGCGGATGGCAAGTGGCGGATGGCAAGTGGCGGATGGCAAGTGAGCAATCGTTCATGAGTCTATTTAGTGACTTAGTAGATTAGAGTGGTGAGTGGTGAGTGGCAAGTGGTGAGGGGTGTGTGCCTGGCGACTTGCGAATGACAAGTGAGCAATCATTTATGAGTCTATTTGTTGATTCAGTATATAAGTAACCCCCAGCGTATTCGGGCCGATTCGGCCCGAGTGGACTGGTCCAAAGCAGTCCAGGCCAGTTCAGTCCAAGTCCAGCAAAATTGGGGATTGGTCCGAGCCCGGTCCAAAAATTACTTGGACTGGATTGGACTGGACTTGGACGGACCCGGTCCGGACTGGTCAATTGCTGGACTGGTGGAATCATTGGTGTGAACGGATCGTGTTTTGCCACAATCATACGCAGGTATGTTCGTGTGCTATCTATTCGCGGGAAGACAACAGAATCTATGAAGATAGTTGCTTAACACGTGTTGCGTTGTTGGGGAAGCGCGTCGGGGCAAACAATATATAATATATCGTAATGTTAAAGTTCAGACAACTCATCATTTAATCTAAGATGTAATTCTCCATGAGTGGTATTGGTTTATGAATTGCGCACATTATCAGTATAAGTATTCGTCGTGGGCAATTATAGTGAAGATACTAACTGGTTTTTGTGAGGCAACCAAACCCCTGCCTCACAAAACACGAAGCACTCGCACATTCCAATTCACAACCGTTACGTTTTTCAAGCCCGTCCCATCCGTCGTATCAACCAACCTCCACCATGCATCTCGTCAGTTACGCGCAGGAACTAGAAGTTGAAAACATCTTCAGTCTAACAACCCCTACCCACCTCTCTGTAGATCGTTAACTCAGATATACCCGCAGCAATCGGCTCGAGTGACCACAAGAATATAGCCCCGTCACCGGCATCTTCCACTCCACCTCCAAGTCCGCCAGCCGGTCAACCCACTCTAATTGACCAACTTATTGCCGAAAATATGGATGTATGGGAGCGGTTTTTGCATAACCGATTCTGTGAGGAAGGGTATAAGGCAGCTACGCGCGAGTTTGATGATAAGTTTAGGGCTTTCTCCAAGGTCCCCCCCCCAAAGCATCCTGCCAGTGCCCCATCACCTCGTACTCAAGTCTAACTTCCCGTCGTACTCCACCGTGTAGCAAGATTACCTCTATCTCATCTCTTACACTCAGTTTTATGCCCTCCGCGAGCTACGCGATCCAGCCACGAACACACCCGCGGGCTTACGAAGAATTGCCGACCATATGCAGCGCAAATGCGAATATGCGGAAAGTTTTTTTAAAGGGTGTATTCACAACATGGGGATTAGCGAAAATGAGTTGCAGGAGGAGAGGCAGTCGCAACCGATTGCCGGGTACACAGCTTGGTTGAAATTTCATGCTATCACGGATGATGTCTTCTCCAATTATGTCCGGATGATTCCGTGTTTATATGTAAGTATCCCGAAAACTATAGCTAGGTGGGAGGGAAGCACGCTGATGTGAATAGGGGTGGAATCAGATTGCGAAGAGGTTGCAGAGGTGTGGAAATGGTACTCCTACCTATCAATCACCCGCTGAACTTGTCTTGTTAACGCCATCACAGGAATCGAGAACACTCTCTTCCACATACACTGGTTTGCGACTAGTATTAAAGATTCATCAGCAGTAAAACTTTCCAGTTTGTCCCCTCTTGATTCGTCAGGGCCCCACAGTCCAGGCGCGAATATTAATAACATCAGCATACCTAGAAACCAACCGCTCTACATACGAGAGCCCAGCGAACAGGGTGAAATGGAGTGCAGCATTCAGGCAGGCGTGTTTGTTCGAGATTGGGTTTTTTGAGGCGGCAGTTAGAGGGGAGCTTGAGGCTTGAATTGAAGTATGAGAGCATTATCAGGAGTGTGAAAGAAGGGAGGATACAGAGTTGTTTCTGCTATACCATTTATCGGAATTTTAGAGCATGCACAAATTGGGATGTATTAGTGGGATGTTATGTATCCCTTCAACTGTTGTCAGGGCCGATTGGTCCCGTTTTCAACCACCTCAGAGATTCCTTGTTTAGAACACTACAGCCACTCAATATACATCTGTGAGAATTTCACATCTAATTTACATGCATGTCTTCAGTGTATTCTTCGTCTCTTGGGTTTTTTTCAGCAATGTATGAGACTTGGAGAGGTACTTGAGAACGAACCTTCTGGTCATGCCAAGCTAAAAAATTTGTATGGGTCTTTGTTTTGTTTTAATCATACTGTATTCACTCTACATAGAGTATGACAGTCCCTTAATCCCCCCCGCCTCCGGGCTGGTCGGCTAGATGGTGGAGCTCCACTCCTGCTACCCGTCGTCCCCATCTAACACAAGAAAGCTAGCATCTGAAAAATGGTCAAAATAGAATACAACAGAAAAGGGAAGAAACCAAGGAGAGTCCGCCAGCTCATATTCCTCCCATCGTTGCCCGCCGGCTCTTAGTCCTCCTTTCGTTCTGGCCGGGAACATCCTGGCAACAGTAGCCACCAGAAAGTCCATCACCGCTTCATCGCATTTCTCCATGGAGAGCAGCTCTGAGATTTGCACATGTCGGCATTGGCCTCCTCTCCACCAAGGTGCTTTTCCCACCTCTTTCCAGTGCATTTTCTGTTGCTCCTTCCATCGGCCGCAGTGGCGGAAGAGATATTCCCGCGTCTGGGGCAACACCCTGCATCGGCCGCCGCACCACCAGCATTTGTAGTTGTCTCGACGTCCAAACCGTATTAGGTACATGTTCAATGGTGCGTGTCCAGACTTCAGTCGGTAGAACCTGGCTGCCAGAGGCTTCACACTGTTCATTGGAATGTTGTTTTGTTGTTTATTGATACTGTATGCACTCTAATTAGAGTATGACAGGACCTAAAAACCCCCTCCACCTCCGGGCGAGCCGGCTAGATGGCGGAGCTCCCCCCCCGCTACCCTTCATCCCCGCTGATATATATGAAAATCGAGAGATAGAACAAAAGCAAAACTAACCCAAACACAAGGAGAGAACAGGAAAGAAACAAAAGGAATGACTATAACCCCCCATCGCCGCCTCCCCGGACCTGAGTCTGCCTCTGCCACTCCTCCATACCGTCGTGCATTTGGGTGGGATCTTCGAGATGTCAGTAGCCGCCAGGAAGTTCATCACCACTTGGTCGCACTCTTCTATGGAAAACAGCTCAGAGAGCTACACGTGTCTGCATCTGCCTGCATACCAGCCCGTCGCTTTCCCTGCGCCTTCTATAGTGTCGTTTGCTGGTCTCTCCAGCGGCTGCAATGGCGGAAGAGGTATTCTTGCATCTCGGCCGCCGTCCTGCCTCTGCCGCCGCACCACCAACATTTGTCGTCCTGTCAGTGGCCGAACAGTTTTTGGTAGACTCCAGTGGGAGCATGCCAGCACTTCAGTCTGTAAAACTTGGTAGCCAGCGATATAACGCATGGCATCAGAACAGGTCTCTTGGTCTCCGTCTTGCCCTTGAGTCTGTAGCTGAAGTGCTTGCTGCACTTGTCGGCCTCTCACTCTGCCTTGGCTGCTGACCTCCCCTCAGCAATTCGTGTAGCTCAATTCCAGGCCGAGGTGTCTGGCCACTCTATTGCCGTGCTTGCACTTGCCTCTCGGGTAAGGTTTGCCTGGCGGTGGGCTTCTTCATTTCCGGGGATGCCGGAGTGTCCCGGGACCCAGAGAATTTCGGTTGCGATGCCGTGAGTGAGGAGAGCCCATGCTCCCCGATTGATCCGCCTTGCTAATCGCTGCCCCGGGTACAGCTGATGGTGTGCGTGTCATCGAATTGCAGCTTGTGAGTCGCTAAGGACTGCCACCATTTTCACTCCATGCTCTTGGAGTCTTTCTCTTCTTTTAACCATCTTCCCGAGCGTGAGTCCAATTGCCCACAGCACAGCGTTGAAGACCTCCATATGCCCAGAGCACACATAACCGCAGCGGGTCCTCCATTCATTACTGTGATTGCACTCCACTGCTGCTCCCACTTGGCCTTCATCAGAGCGTGACCAATCTGGCCACCAGATCCAGACTACCGCTCCCACTTTCTCTACCTTCTCTCTTGACCGGCACTGCGCGGCACTCTTGGCTGTTCTTTTGATGTCCATTATTACGGTGTTAACCATGTGTTCTTGACTCAGAGCCGGGCAGCTCATGCCTGCGGATATGCGGCCTTGTTCGTGTTGAGTTTGGATTGCTCGGCATATCGGCATGCCGGACCGTGGGTCTTGGTACAGCTCATTCACTTTGCTGCTGCATGCATTTGCAAGCCTCGCTGCGAATCGTTGTTGTCTGGAGTCTAAGATCACGGGCGCGGGTGTGAGCCCTGACTCCCTCATTAATGCCCCCCTTGGGGTTGTGGGCAGTGCTCCCTGGACTGACATGGCTTGCTGATTGAAGAGAAGTTGGAGGTCATCTCGCCTGCCCACTGCTTTGCGATCCCACCAGAGCTCGCTCCCACATAGTGCTACTGCTTGGACACAGGCTACTTGGACGGCCCTTACACTCTCAGGTACTACCCGGTATGTCTTTGTGAGGGCTCAGAGTCTCGTTTCTGCTGCGCTGGGTTTCTTCAGGCATTGGATGTGGTGCTTCTTGAATGTCAGGTGTTCGTCCATCGAGACACCCAGCCAGCGTGGCGCCTGATTGTTGAACAATATCAACCCGGCCCGACCATTATCTTCACTGTGGGATTCGGCCAGAGGTGTTTCTTGTGCCCTCGTCTGGGCGTGAATAGCGCCGGTTCCGGCGTTGCCGTCTCGAACTGTAGCCCTCATTTGCCAGCCCAATAGATGCTCATTGCTGCGCATCGCTCGACTATCATCACAACGTTATTGACATCACTTCCAGTCGCCAACCCGCCGAGATCATGGACAAAAGCTAAACCTTTGGCTGAAACGTACTGTTCAATGCATTTGATCAGTCCTGAGGTGAAGATCGCAAAGATGATTCGTGACACGGGTGAGGGGTGCAGGGCACCTGTGTCCACTCAGTGTCTCTCCTGGGCGTTGTCCTCGATTATCATGTCCACAGTTCTTTCTGACAGAACGCTCTTGGTCCATCGTATTTGGTCTCCATCCATTTGTCTGTCCTTCATTCAGTTGACTAGTCTTCCTTTTGCCAGACCTGGAAATGCTGCCTTAATGTCCATGAGAAGCACGCCTGTCATGTGGCCATGTGTCCAGGCTGCATGGGCTCTGCCGACCACGATAGCCGCTGCATCGATGGCTGACCGCCCTTTCCTGCTCCGGAATTGTCCGTTGCTCAGTAGCACACATTGTTCAGCTTCTGCTTGTGGGGACGGATTTGAGTGCGGTCATCACGTGGGCTGGTTTAGGGCTGAGCGCGGCGGAGCCGCATACACTTTAGTTCTTGTGTACGTGTCAATTAGACTTAGCGAGAGTCAGTGAGTTTAGGTCAATAGAGAGATTCAGGACACCGGACACCGCACAACACTGCTGACAATCGCTCTGCAACCAGTTTTTCGACCACATTTCCCATGTCGCGCAGCAGGGATATGGAGCGATACGCCTTCAGCTTCGTATAGTTGTATTTGCCAAGCTTGCGAATCACCACACCGCTAGCCCAGATCCATACCGCGGGTAGTTTTCCCATGCGAATGGCCACCTTTGTCAGCGCCACGATGCGCTATTCATCCCACATCCAGAGTGGCCGTATGGCGCCAAAAGACAGCAAGTCTGCCCCCGGGGCGTTTTGACTGATTGACCAAACAGGGCTCGCTGAACTGCATGCTCGGTGACACCTCTGTGGGGGTTTCCCACTCGGGGTAGCTCGTAGTACTTGTCGTCGTCATTTGGGGTGAGAGACTGGCGCCTCAGGATCACCTCCATCGCCGTGGCTGTGTTTGCTTACTTGCCTGCTCTGTCCGTTGAGGCCTCCACGGTCATGCTCGCTCGAGGGTTGGCGTATAGTGCTGCTCATCACACTTCGGCTCCGCTGAGGTTCTGCACGTAGTCACACCACATTTGGCTCTTAGACCGCCGAACCAAATTCAGGATCTTTGGCTTCGCCTGGGTGGCCTTCTCCGAAGTCTGTCTTCTTGGTGTTTCTCTTCCGACTGTTGACACGAGAAGATGATGGAGAAGAAGAGAAGATGATGAATTGTCTGTCTATCCAAAGAGAAGGAAAACTATAAACTTATATATGAAAGAGAGAGAAGGAAAACCCAATGCCGACTGCCAAAGCCAGAGCCCAATGCCGAGTACCAATGCCGAGCCGTCCTCCGCGCCATGGGGGCAAGCGAGGCTGACAGGGGCAAGCGAGGCCGACATGGGCAAGCGAGGCCGATGGGGGCAAGCGAGACCGGTGGGTGCAGGCGAGACCAGTGGGGGCAGGCGAGGCTGGTGGGGGCAGGCGAGGCCAATGGGGGCCGTAAGCCGCCGGGCCAAATCCCTAGTCAACACTCCCCCTTTGGCCCAAGGCTTTCCAGACGAAGTAAAACAAAACCAAAGAAACAAACAAAAGTCTAAGATCCTCCTCCAAGTTCCAAATCCCAAATCCAAAGAAAATCCAAGCATACAGTATAGATCCAACCGGAATCCAAAATAAACAGTACAAATCCAAATACACAATCTGAAACAAAGGAAATCCAAGTCCTGCCCGTGATCCTATCCGAGTCCAATCTCCTCCGCAAATTCGCCGAGTTTAACTCCCCTGAGAGCCTTATTGATAGCATCTGCCAGCATCTCCATTCCTGCCACGTGCTTGTTCTCGATCCCATCTTTGACAATGGCGTCATGAATCGAGTGGTACCGGAGTCGTAAGTGCTGGCTATCAGATTTGATGTTCCCCGAGTTGAGAGTCGTAATGCAGTTTAGGCCGTCATTGAGAATGCCCCTGGTGATGCCTCTGCCAATACCGATCTCTGAGACAAGGTCTCGCAGCCAGTCAATCTGCACTTTTCCATACGCTGTGGCAATCATCTCTGCTTGCATTGTCGATTGGGCTACTACGCTCTGCTTCTTCAACTTCCAAATGACGAGGGATCCGAGGGCGTCGACAATGATTCCCGAGGTAGACTTGCTCGTGTCTGCTTCTATCCCCAAGTCTGCATCAGCGTAGCAAAAGATTGACTGAGAGTCATGCCCGAGGCTTGAGTCATGCCCAAGGCTTCGGTCATAGATCGTTAATATGTAGTCGGAAGTGCCCCAGAGATATCGAAGTAGATGCTTCACGGCTTCCCAGTGTAGAGTCGATGGTTGGGCGGCATATCTGCCTAGAACTGCCGTGGCATAGGTGATATCTGGGCGAGTACCAAGAGCGGCATAGAGAATTGAACCAATGGCTTTCTTGTACGTTCTAGAGTTGAAAGGCTGCTCTCCAGGTTCTGGCTGTATGGCATGTGGCCTATAACCGAGTTCCATTGGGGTAGATCGCTTCCGGCAGTCGGTCATCTCAAAACGGCCAAGTCCTCGCATGATGTAGCCAATCTGATCGATGGCAATTGATTGTTTGCTGCGATCTCGTGTGACCCTCATGCCGAGGTATTGGAAGGTGTCAGGCACAGGGTCTTGGCCAGCAGCGTTCAATCAATCGTACAGTCGAGATGCAATGGAGGCGACAAGTACTGATTGCCCAATAATCATGATATTGTCGACGTAGACTGGGATTACGGCGCCATTTACTTTGCAGAGCATCAGCAACGACGCTAATTTCCGTCTGAAACACCCGGGTGTTCCGGACGGCTCTGACGGCTCTGACGGAACCTCGTACGCTCTGACGGAGAATTACATGTTACCCGTTGCATCCGTACCTCCTGTACTTTGTGGTGACGTATACGCATCATCAGAATGACACGTGTGTTACACTCTTCCCAGGGGCTGCAGTTATGCTGAAGCCGTTTACACAACGCCTGGCGATCGACGACAAGCCTGGGAGCACCTGGAAGCGCCGGCGACATGTCGGGGAGCACCTCGAATCACAGTGATGTATTCAGTTTGTATTCTCATGTATGTATCTATGTATCTATATAGCTACCCATCTACACACGCTATATCTGGACTGGCTGCGGTCTGCCGAATATACACTCCCCGTCACCCTGTCCACCTCCGTTACCCCTGTATCCCGGTACAACCGCCGTCGCTCCATGAAGATATACTTCATCGAGCGTGTTTGAGATGCACTTGGAGACGGAGATTGAGTGAACTCAGAGATGCACTTGGAGGCCGTGATTGAGAGAGTTTGGAGATGCACTTGGAGACTGAGATCGAGTGAACTCAGAGATGCGCTTGGAGGCCGGGATCAAACGAGTTTGGAGATACACTTGGAGGGCGTGATCGAGCGAGATTGGACGAGTATTTGGAGGCGCCCGATGGACCACGTGCCGGGACTCAATTCATCAGTTAGTTTACTCGCAACCGTGGGAATGTGACAAGGTGACTTTACCTTTGAAGCTCTTATGGAGAACTGGCTGGTGGCGGTCGATCGGTAGGGAGGTACGCC
>Ga0307515_10002852_pt1 | contig 36786 bp, 12 predicted proteins | sample 17_EM_MG_FD_194513 | JGI IMG/M metagenome (GOLD analysis project Ga0307515, IMG submission 194513) | Populus trichocarpa ectomycorrhiza microbial communities from riparian zone in the Pacific Northwest, United States - 17_EM | ecosystem: Host-associated > Plants > Roots > Unclassified | place... | reverse complement strand
GCTTATACCCCACCCCCCACCCCCCACCCCATGCATTGCTTCTCGCTTTTAATGTCTTTGTTTCTTAGAGATCAAAACAAAGACATTCGTCAATTCTCTGTTCTCTTTTTTACAGGTCTTTAACTAGCAGCACACGTTAAGAATTTTGCTTTATTTCAAATACTTTCAGACAGATACAATTAAAAAAGGGTCCGAATTATAATTTATATATATATTATATAAAAATTATTTTTTATATGTTATATAATCTGAAAATATTAAAAAAATATTAATTTTAAATAAAAAAATAAAAAATGTTTTTGTAATGCTGGAAATGATCATGAGCTGGCTAGGTCCTTACGAAAAGGTCAAGTCAGAAGAGCTAGAAAGGGTCAATATTCTAGGGTGCTAGGGTTTTGTTCTTTTCGATGGGAAGCAGGCAGGAGGCGTAAGAGAGGGGCATTACGGCATTGTTGGCGCTAATATCAATCACAACTAGCTAGCTAGCTGATTACCAGCAAATTGCATGGGGCCTTGATACCAGGACAAGCTAGCTGTTCCCGTAGGAAGGGAGGGAAGCAAGAACCACCACCATCAACACCCAGTCTCCACCCACCATGGTCCCCAGCTAGCTAAATGAACCATCGTTGGTCACCATCCATCTTCTTTATCGGAACCCACCATGTAAAGCCCTTTTCTTCATCTTTTATTTTTTATGTAGGCCTTAGCCTATATTTCACAAATCAGATAACTAACTTTAACCGTTTTAGATCCATACTGTAGATACGTCTCGTTCAATGGATGAGGTGAAGGACGGGTTTGGGCAGGTATTATTTTCAAGTGACATGATATCTATTAATGTAATATTACTAGCTATCCAGGGCATTACCAGAAATATATATATATATATATATCTTGCAGACTTTTTCCTGAAAAATAATAGTACTGCATATATGGATAAGTTGAATGAAGAGAAGGAAGGGTTTGGGTTGATATTATTCAAGCCATGGCATATTTTTAGAAAATGGCATTGGAAACATATTCTTAAATTAGCAAGAAGCTAAAACTGCCAAGTGTTATTGTACAATCATGTACGGTGGATTGTGAGTAAAAACATTGTGAATTATTATATTCGTAATCTTCTTTCTTTTCTTCATTTTTTTTTCTAAAAAGGACATTTAACTTCTTCTTTTTTTATTTCATTTGTTCATACTGTCTTAATTTTTTATGATTATACTTAATAATTTGTTTTATTTTTTATCTATTTATTGCGATGTCACACAAAAAATTCTGAATTTCTGATATTAGGTTGAGTTGATGATTGATTTCACGGGGAAAAAATCAATTTTATTGTTTATAAAAAGATTAAAAATAAGAGGACAAGATTGAAAGCAAGGGAAAGATGTAGCCTTTTTTAACCCAACACTATTTATTTAGCACCTATTGTGGAAAAAAAATACCTCAGAATTTTCTCAATTTCTATTTTGGTCTCTTCAGTTTGAGAGTTATACATTTTCATTCAAAATATCATTATGTTCATATTTAGGCTATTGTTTAAGAGAAGAGAGAGAAAAATATCAGGAAAAAAAAAAGAGAGAGTAATTGATTATCCATGTCCGGGCAACAACAAAATTGCTCATTGTGCCAGTAAATTTCATTTAATAAGATGAGTTTTATTGATGTTTTTTTGTTGTTGAGAAAAGGTAGACCGGCAACGAGATGATTTTTTTTCAGTTTGATTTTGTATTTTTAGATTAATTTTTTAAAAAAATGGGTTGAGATTTTTTTTATCGACATTCTAAGAGTGTTTTGCGGTTAAAATATGCTAAAAAAGCCTTGACTTGATTTTTTAATCACCTCTCCGATTTTCAAAATTTGAAAATACAAACAATGCATTGATTTTTATTTTTAAAGAAGGTGGCGGATATTAGGGAGGCCGAGTGAGTAAGCCTGGCTTAGCAAGCCCACTTGCATGTTCTTTTTTAAAATGGGCTAGGCATACTAGCCCATCCAGACCCACTCACCTTTTTTTTATAAGGCCCGAACCTTTATTCTACTCTTTTTTTATTTATTTAAATGAATTAAAAATATGTTTAGGATGCCTACCCATCAAGTCTTCAATTTTAATTGAAATTAATTAAACTAAATTAATTAAAAATATTTTTGAGATGTTATTTAATAAAATATCGTTCAATATTTGCTTTTTTTTTTTTTTTTAACAAGATAATGTTTTGTTTTCAATTTTTAATCTTTATGTTTTTTTTTTGGCATTTACAAAAGAAATGCAGCATGTTAATTAGACAAAGAAGTTTTAATTTAGGGATGTTTTTTATCTTTATTTTGAATCATTCATTTTTATTTTTATTTTTGGTATGTGTTTTGATTGCTTTTGATTTTTATCAAATGAATGACATAGAATAAAAAATTATATGTTTTTTCATGAATAAAAATATTAATAAGAAAATGATGAATTATACTAGAAAATTAGTTTGTTTTAATGGAATTTAGATTATTATTATTCTTATAAAAAAATATTATATATCATAATTAAATAAAAAATTGAAGAGTTTTCCTCGTCACAATATCAAATATTTAACATGTATCCGTTTCTCAGCTTCATAGCTTAATCTTTTGTTAGATTCAACAATTTTTTTAATATTTATTAGTGTTGTGATTCTCGATATTTTTTTGGCTTCACAATTAATTTTTTTATTGTGCTGCTTGAAAACAAGTTAATAATATATATATATATATATATACATGTTATGTTTTTTTTATACATTTGGACAACTAACTAGTTAGTACTGTTATACTTACTCTTTGGGTGTATATTGAAAAACGTTTCATGAAAAAGGAGGAAAAAGAAAAGTTCGAAGACAAATTGGCTAAAAAGAAAATAATGAAAAAGATTTTACTTAGAAGGCTAAACTATATGAGATTTACTAACAGGTTGTTTAGAGTGTTTGATTTTATTTCAATTGAATTAAATATATAGGATTTGATTTCAATTGAATAAGTTGAATTCACATGTTCGGAAATAATATTTTGTTTCATATATTATCCTTGCTATTTTCATTTTATTTCTTTAAATGTTTTTTTTAAAGGCTATATAGATATTTTGAAAAAGTTAATTTTAATATTAAATTTCTCTACTTTGAAATTGTAAATTAAAGATGTAGATTTTTTATTTATTTTTATAGTGTTTTTAGAGATTGAATTTTATTTGAAATTTAATTTTTAACACTCAAAATAATTCTAAATATACAATTTTATTAAAATCTTTAAATTAAATTTAACTCATGGAATTACAAAAAAGTGCTAACATGAGAGTGAAAGCTGCATTCATAGAAATACCAGTACCAAATCTTATAAGATTCGTGTGTGTTTGTTTTTTATGTAGATTTTATGGTAGTGATTTTAAAAAAATAAGTTTTTAAAAAATATAGTTAGTTGGATTTAGATGTGTGTTTGGTAAAATTTGTGGTTGAAGTTTACGTGTAGTAAAAAACATGTATAAAATATTTGGTGGAAGTGTGGTTGCAGTTGTTTTTTAAAATATTTTTTTTTATTTTGAAATATATCAAAATAATATTTTTTAAAAATTATTTTTGATATTAGCGTATTAAAATGATCTGAAAACACAAAAAAATATATCAATTTAAAGCAAATAAAAAAATAAAAAAATTCAAATTTTTTTAAAAATATTTTTGAAACGCAAAAACAAATTTTTTTTATATAAAACTCAGTTAAAAAAACATGTAAAAACTACTTCAGAGTAACTTTGTTTTAAACTTAATTTTTTAATAGATTTTTTAGTTCAAAATATAAAAGCTGATGAAAAAAAACACAGCTGAAGCGTGAATGACGGAAGGAATAATAGCAGTTGACGAGGAAGAGAGGACCAAACACATCGCATGCCAAGTCTGGTCCCCCTGAGGTGTCATTAATTAGTTAACGCCATATGGGTCAACATAATTATTGTTAATTTATCATTGTATTCTAAAATAGAAGTGGTAATTAATTGTGTCGCATTACCCACCCTGCATGATCAGTACAGTAGTACTCCACTAATTGCTTAATTAACTTCTTTTTACCAGTAATTACGAGGATACATTAAGCATAGGTCAACATAATTATTTTTTATAGATCTAAATCTGAACAGTTTAATGTATCCTCATTTTAATTCAAGGAGAGAGCATTTCACGGATCTTACATGATTGTTGGACGAGGTACCATGATGTTTTTTCTTTTTTTTAGATTTTTTCAAGTGCCAACGACACCCATTTGAAGATTTTGATGATTTATATTCGTAAAAAAAATAATAAAAAAAGAAGAAGCGACAATCAACTAGAAAAGCAAATTGCAGATGATAATCCTTTTCTTTGAATTTTGCAATTTGGAATCAATCCCTTGTAGCCAATATTAAGTTTTCTGTTGTTTAACTTCAATGAAGATAAAAGAAAAGAAATGATTCCTTTATTTTCTTGCTTGCTTGGGGTTATTTCAATAATTCAAGAAGAAACGAATGCAGCTGTATCTAGTAGTGTTAGACACAATTTTTTTTTTTTTATATATTTTTTAAAAGAGTTTTTGATTTGAAAAAATATTAAATTGTTATTTTTTAATATATTATAATGATTTTGATTCATGAATATTAAAATTTTTTTAAAAATTATCTTCATATATTTTTATAAAAAAGAAATTAATTTTTTTAAAAAGGCACCAATCATCGCAAACACCTCTTATTATTTCATGCACCAGAGGTTCATCTACCGAGAAGAGAAGAGAAGGGAAGCAAAAGGGAACCACAGTCTCACACACAAAAAAAAAAAAGAGAGAAAAATAATAAAGGCAAAAGGACAACTCCTTCCGTTAACCAGAGCCAAACATTACTGCATTTAACCACCCCCACCACCCCCACGCTGCTATGCTTCCATACAAACACTTTCATACATCATCAAATCATCCCTCCTTCCTTTCATTCCAAATGTGCCTCCTCCTCCTCCTCCTCCTCCTCCCCCCCCTCAAATCACATGTTCACACTCTCTCTGCACCGTTAAATTCTCCGTAGTTTCTTTGTATACATACATTAAACGGGGAACCTTAATATATATAGCCCCTGAGGAATTACTTCAATTTCAATTTAGTTCCAAACTATTTGATTTTATCAAATAAGTTATAAACCTTCCATTTATTTGATTTGATGTTAGTGGTAGTTAAAAGATTTTGTCTAACTTTCATGTACTTTTCAAGTATCTCCATCCAATGCATGGAAATAAGCTTCAATATGATCACTAACATGTCATTGTCTATATCATCGACTGTATTTAGAGTTAAATTAAATAAACAAAAAGGTTTAGGACTAAATTGATAATATGATAATATATCAAGGACTATATTTACTTTAAATCTTTGTCAGATTCCTAGCATGCTTCCAGTAATAAACCTTGAAAAGCCCGGCAAATAAAACATCTCTCTCTCTAAACTCAAGCCTTAAAGCATTCTGATCCTATAGATTTAGCTTCCCAAATAAATTCAAGGAAGCTAAGCTACTAGAGTCTCTCTCTCTCTCTCTCTCTCCCCCTTGATATTTAATAGTAATTTAAATAAATATGCTCATAATGACATTGACAAATTAGCCATTTTTAGTATAAAATTAGCACTGCTAAGTGTAACAAACTATCCCTTCCCTCGTGAAGCCAAACCCAAACCCAAAGCTTTCACCTTTTGCTTCTTTCTTTCTGTTTCTTTTCAAGATTTACTTAGCACACAGAGCTAACAAAAAAATAAATAAAAAATGAAGCTTTTCGGCTTCTGGACTGCTGCTGCTGTTCTTTGTCTTTTTGGGGCATGGGAGGTAAATGGGATCTTGGAGATCAATGAAGAAGAGCTGTTTTACACTGAAACTAATGCTTCTTATTATAATGAATCTAAAGCTGTTTTTGGAAATAATGCTTTGTTGGTTGGCCTCACTCTCATCAAATCAGCTGCTGCTAAAGGAGCAGGTAATTTAACTTTTAAAGATTGCTTCTTTTCATTTTCAGAAACCGAAGTTTGCTTCTTCTTCTTTATTTTTTTTAAAGGAAAACTAAATGCCGCTTTTCATTTTCCTATGTCTTACTGATATTGATATGATTCAACTTTCAGTATATTGTCAGATTCTATTTTTTTTGGTTTCTGAGTTCTTCAATGATTTAGATTTGTTTCCTCCTTATTTATTTTCTCCTTTTCTACCTATTTTTGCGAGGAAAAAAGTAAAGAGGAAAGAGAAGAAAAAGGAATTTAAATATTACTTCTATCTTTGCGAGGAAAAAAATAAATAAAGGACCCCATTTTGTTTTAATTTTGATATGATATACATATAGGCAGAGATGCATTTTCTATGTTTTCTTTGTTATTTGACAGTTCTGTGGGCACAGAGAGACATTTTTGTTCCATCCTCTGTTGTTTTACTCCAATTTCTTTACTTATTATCACAGCAATAGCAATGTGGTTGGTATTGTTGATAATCAAGATTCAAATTTTCACATTTTTTTTTGTTGATATTCCCTCAAATCTCTTACATTCAAATTTATTAAAACAAATGTTGTTGTTAGTTTTTAAGAGCTGTGACATGAAAGATATTTTAATGTATTTTGCAATGATGTTTTGTCTCATATCTTGTCCTAATTATCATCTGTCAATCTTGCAGTCTGTTTGGATGGAACATTGCCTGGATACCATTGGCATCGTGGGTATGGTTCTGGGGCAAATAGTTGGCTTATTCAATTGGAGGTTTGTAACTATTAATGTTAGAAATTGTATACTAACATGTAGTCTCTTGCTTTTGCATATTTTTTCTTACATAATCTTGAAGTCATAATTTATGGTCTATATTTTCAACTGTTTGGTTACTTGTTTCGGCTGTGAGCTAAACCTTTCATCATTTGTGTAGATGATTAATTATGTGTCTTGTTACTGGCCATTGGGCAGTTAAAAAAACTACAGACTCACAAGATGACATTGCTTGAAAATTAAAATACAAATAATTACCTACGTGAAGGAATGTATATGATTTTTACTGCAATCGGTACTTGGATTAAGAATATTTATCTGAAGCTCTTGATATTGGATTGCGAGCCACTAATATATAAAATTTTTCTTGGTAAGTAGGTTGACAACCTTGAATTAAATTCTCTTAGGATTTGCTGACTTAAGCTACTTAGTCAGCTGGCTATGCAAGTTTCACAGGCCCCTTTCAATTGACATCGATGACTTTGTTGAAAATCTTGTGCAGGGAGGAGGATGGTGTAATACTGTCAGAGCTTGTGTTTACCGTAAAAAAACTCGGCGAGGTTCATCTAACTACATGGAAAAGCAGGTGGCGTTTACAGGAATACTGAGCAATAAACCTGAAGAAAATCCTGGTTTAGCCTTAACTCTCAAATACTTTAAAATACCTCTTTATTTGTCGCATTTGACCTTGGATGCATTATTGACATGGGGTTTGCAGATTTTTTCAACTGGAACAGAGTAAAACTCCGTTACTGTGATGGTGCCTCTTTTACCGGGGACAGTGAACATAAGGTTGGAATCTTGCCATTTACTATAGCATCCCTGATTATATTTTTGAATTTAACACATTTTCCATTTATATGAGTTGATTGAAAGCTCTTAAACTAGCATCATGAAAGTTATGACTAATCACGTGAGCTCACATGTTAGAATCAAATGATTTTGTTTTAGGCTGCACAGTTGCAATTTAGAGGACAACGTATATGGTCAGCTGCAATGGAAGATTTAATGTCCAGTGGAATGCGCTATGCCAATCAGGTTTTATATCTCATCAGCTTTCAATTTTCTTACCGCTATCTTTTCTTCTTGATTCTTCTTGCAATAATTTTGTTATTTTTTTCTCAGGCTCTTCTTTCTGGCTGCTCTGCTGGGGGTCTAGCTTCTATTCTACACTGTGACGAGTTTAGGGATTTGTTTCCAAGAACAACTAGAGTGAAATGCCTGAGTGATGCTGGTTTATTCCTTGATGTGTAATTGCTTGTTATCTTGACGCTCTTTCTTGTTTTCCTCATTTCTAAGAATTGATTTCTCTTCACTTAGCACCTAACTTATCCGTTCTCATTTCCTTTTGGAAATTTTAGAGTTGATGTTTCTGGTGGGCGCACCTTAAGAAACGTATACAGTGGAGTTGTCGGCTTGCAGGTAGTATATTGATGTCTAACTTTTGTAAATTTAGCTATGTTTGTAGTTTGAAGATTTTGAGTTATGCTTTTACTGAATGCCAATTGTGGTATTTTTCATACTTCTCTCAGGGGGTGCAGAATAACCTTCCACGTATATGCACCAACCACCTTGATCCAACTTCTGTAATCATTTTATTTATCATTCTCTCTTGTCTCACATCTATCTAATTTGCATGTATTACATAAATCTGAAACTCATCCATCTTTCTGTGATTTCCTTTTTATTTCAGTGCTTCTTCCCACAAAACATAATCGGCAATGTTAAAGCCCCATTGTTCATTCTCAATACAGCCTATGATTCATGGCAGGTAATAATCTTTTTCCTGTAAATGTGATAATGCACGAGTCTTTTATTGTTAGCGGAGTAGTCCTTGACTAACAAACTACACGAGTTAACTTACTGTTAGTGGAAGGTTTTATAAGATCACCGAAACTCATATTTATCATATTTACCATGTGAATTCAGATCCAGTCCAGCTTAGCTCCACCATCTGCTGATCCCCATGGCTACTGGAGCAATTGCAGAAAGGACCACTCAAAATGTTCTGCATCTCAACTCCAATTTCTGCAAGGTACTTTATATTGTAGATCAATTTATTTAATATAGGCCACAAAACATAACAGTTTCAGTATGCTCATTGAGGCATTTTCATGTGTTTCTTTGTAACAGGATTTAGGAATCAAATGCTAAATGCAATAAAAGGCTTTTCAAATTCTAGACAGAATGGATTGTTTATAAATTCATGTTTTGCTCACTGCCAATCAGAGAGGCAAGATACATGGTTTGCTGATGATTCTCCCGTCCTTGGAAGCAGGGTATGTCTAATCAGACCTCATAATTATTCATCAAGGTTGCTTTGATCTCGAAAAGAAACAGAAAGGAAAAACACAAGTTGTTGTTTTGTGGCCCTTTTCTTGGGGTTCCTCATTCCTGCTTGTATTTTTTAGAACACTAGCAGTCCCTGTTTGATTCATCTCTCACATTATCAAAGCTTTCAAATATCTAACTGATGTGGTTGACAATGTGCAGCCTATTGCACTTGCTGTTGGAGATTGGTATTTCGACCGTGCAGGCGAGAAGGCTATTGATTGTCCCTATCCCTGTGACAACAGCTGCCACAATCTGGTTTTTAGATGAGTCAAATTTAATCAAAAGGGCCATCTTTTTACAGTCATCTTATTAGATATATCCTCATGGTTACTGTAATAGAACCATCCGATTCAATGAAATTTGGTAGAGGACAATAACAAGGAAGGGTGTGCTGAGAAATGTAAATTTATCAGCAAGCCTTTGTATTTGATGCAGCACATCTTGTGCATTACATGTTCAATTCGAATTGTAATATTTATATCAATCAGGAAGTCCATATTTTCATGCTGATATTTTTGACTTCGTGTTTGAGAAAGGTTGGCTCCCATCCCCACTTTCTCTTTTGACTGTGCTATCATCTTTTGTCAGCTGGGCCAATACAACCTTTTTGTCGTGGAAGCGAAAAGATTGAGCGCTGAATTTTTTAAATAAGAACATTTTGAGCAAAACCACGTACTATTTTGGGTTAATATCATTTTATCCCAAATGATTTTGATTTAAACTAGTGAACAGAAAAATGTTAAGTTGGTTCACAAAAAAAAATAGAATATATTTTTCAAAAAAATGAAATGACAAGTTTTTTTTTTTTAGAGAGAGATTGTCAGAGGATTTATCACACACATTAAGGAGCTTTTGTTTTGAATTTTGAATAAAATTGTTAAATACTTTTCTACAATAGTTGGTGAATAATGATATAGGAATTCCATTGTAGTTAAATCACAAAATAGATTAATGATTGAAATAGTTAGATAATATTATGAATTTGATTATTTGTAAAATATGTTATGAATACTCAATTCATAATATTACCATTACCATTATTAATTTATAAAATATCTTAAGAGATAAAATGAGTTGAGATTATTTCTTAATAAATAAACTAAGTTCATAAATTAAATGTTATGACTAAAAAAAAATACCCAGCAAAACAAACACCCCCTTACAATGGAGCTTCGTGGGCTTTTTAGGACATAGGCTTTCTCATTGAGGTTGTTGGTCTTTAATTTTCTCAACATGCAGGCGCTCTAAAGTATCAGATTTGATGATCAGTGGCTATGATTGTGATAGGATTCCTAATCATTAACCTTTTGATTGATTATGTAGGTGATGAACAATGTGAGGATTAAATTAACATTTTGCTTGCAAATGCCACAAAGTTGAAGGAACAACACCATAAATAATATGGAACCCAACAACCCAAGTAACACCAGCAGAATGGAACAAACTAGTCCTGAAAATGATAGGGATAAACTGCAACAGGTCAGGTGATCAGTTGCAGTTTCCTGAATGGAAAACTCTCTGTTTCCCTTCTGGGGTTTCGCTAACGAGTGCCTATAACCTAATAAGATCATTAAATCCTAAGATCTGGGAGTCTGTTAACTTCCAATGGAAGGTTGCAGTTTCAGAACTAACAGCTATTAACACCATTGTAGCATTCTTTCAAGTAGAATTGATTTCAAGCCAGCTTGTTCTTCTTTCCGTTGCAAATTCTGTAACTTTCATCCACACCACATCGATCTTCTATTTGTTTCTCTGTCGTAATCGCCCTGATTTTACCTGTCTCATGCAAGTGTATCTTTCATAAGTAAAAGAGAATCGCATATAATATTCGATATGATAATGTTAAATTATATATGTACTCATCATTGTCATAATCATCATCAGCAGCGTCATCATTTGTGTTCATTTTCGCCTATATGTCATTAAAAAACCGATTCTTCTTCTTCTTCTTATTATTATTATTATAGTATAATTCAATAAAAAAGCAAGATTCCAAGGGCATTTGAATTTTCTATTGCCGGACATTATAAACAAATAGGGGAAAGCTTTCTGCCCTACTATTGTTTCCATTCTCTCAGTCTGGCATTGCATCACAAGACTTTTTGTGTGTTCTTTCTGCACCCATGATTGTAGGGCCCTAATTAACAAAAGACACAATAATTCGGCTCACATGTGTTTGAGGTGAATATATCATCATACATATATATGTGTGTGTGGAGGTTTCTTGCAAAGAAGGAAGAGACTTTGTTCATAGTTTATTGAAGGAAACTATTTGCTTAGGATGTCTGCACATGGACAAACATGAACCTTCTTGTCGCATGTATGAGAGGAATGAATGGTAACCCACTATTCCTTATTCATTTTTATGTCAGGAACATTACAACTTATTCTATATGGGACAAATTTGTTGCCATTTTTATTGTCTTTTTTTCCTACGGTAAGAGACTGTCTGTGTGCATTTAAATTCTAATTTTGTTAAAGCACTTGCATGGTAGAAGGGTGTTTAAACCCTAAAAAAATATCTTTAGTCGTTGTCGCCTCCTATCTCATATGTTAAAACTTCAAGTATTACTTCCAAATGTTCTAAGACCATTTTACTGGCAACAAAGGGGCAAGCACATAGCATTCCTAGCCTGCAGCTGAAATAAAAAACAGTGGGAATTCAAACTTTGTATGATGATGATGATGGCAAGCATGAAAGATTGTAATATGACAATTTTACTTGGGCCCTGGTTTTTTTTTATTGTTAATCCTCTCATAATTTTACCTTGTTAATCTCCCAGGACAAAAAATCATAATACTACCTTTTACTTTCTAATCTCTCTTTTTAAGCCCCATGCATAATTTACCACACACGGATTATTGTCACTTCTTGGTGAATTTGTCAGCCTGCTGACTTAGTGAGGCCTTCGTTTTGTTACCTCTTACTCTTCCATTTGCCAGAAAACACACTTTTTTTTTTGGTCCAACAGGATGTGCCTGGAAACACTAAATTCCTATCCATTCTCTCTTAAAATTTCAGCATCAGTACGTAGATGCCCCTTTGAGGGACCCCTTTCAGTCTTCATCACAGAAGAAGTAAAAGTACAGGCCCACAGCAAGGACAATATATTAGACTGGGTGTCCTAAAGTGATCAATGGTGTAGATTTTGTCACCTCGACATTACTGTTCATTTAAACATCCACTTTCCCTTGAAACTGAATGGGAAGATTGTTGCTCAGCCATGTCCTTTAAGATAATGTTAGTACCTCAAGAAAGACTTGATACAGGAAATGTATGGCCCTTATCAGATTGAAAGTCATACATACACAGCACAAGTCTTGTCGACTAGAAGGGATTGCTATATGTATATATAGATACGCCTGCCTGCCTTCGTTATCCACTTGGGTTGTAATTCTAATAAGCATGTCAAGGCACTTTTTTGATGAGGTAATTCAGAGGAAGACAGCAACTAAAGTTTGATGTCTTCAAGGGTTGTCTCTTGAAGGTTAGGGAAGTGACTAACGGCTGTCAAAAAAGTGAAAAGTATCTCCATCTATAGGAGACAATGATAGACACCCATTTAAGATAAATGGCCCCTTGAATTTTGCATTAGAAAAGCACAGATTGGAATTTTCTTGCTGTATTTTTGTAATGCGAAGAGATCAATACAGAAAAATACATATGGATTACACTAAGTAAATTATGAATCCCAGGAAACCAAAAGATTCTCGGATATATTGCAGACAGAGTCACAATCTTGCACGATTTTTCAATTTTAAAAGGTGAGGAGGTAAAACCTAAAGAAAAAAAAACTATGGATGGATTGCTTACAGTCACAGATACGATTACAGAGAGTTGAAGAAAATTTCAACAAGCCTTATTACGAAAATTTCTACAGAGCTGTTTTTTCAAAGACAATGACAACATGAACTTGGTTCAATCCCAGATATTTATGAAGTAAACAAAAGGCTGAAGAATTCTGTATCAGACACATTTACAAAAAATCAAAAGAAGTAACTCTATAGCACACACCTGTAGCCAGAAGATAATCTATTCCCCAATATTCCATCTCAAACTGAAAACCTTTGTAATTGAATTAATTAGACTCTGCGCATGTTAAAAAATAACCTATATGGATTGACCAAAAGCCACAGCAAGTCTTTGCAGATCCTTGGTATAGATGTCTGCTGGCTGTGAAGCTTGTTGATGTTGATTCTTTAGCCAACTAGTACTTGACCCTTGTGCTATGAAGTGTGTTTCAGGTTTCACTTCACTGTACACATGTTGAGATGTTTGGTTTTGTATTGTGCTTCCAAGAAAGAATGGGGTGCTAAGGTATTCAGACCATTTGATGTCTTCAACCGTCTCGTTTGCGAGAGATCGAAGGTGAGCTTCGTCGCTGGATTTCCCACAATCAGCTAAACCCCACGAGAAGGCGCTGCTCTCAAAGAAATTGGTGTTGCTTTGCAATTCAATACTGCTACTGCTTCCATTGCTTCCACTTCCGTTGTTGCTGAAGCTACTTGCTTCCCAGTTCTGAACCCCATTGACATCACAAGAGCCTACAGAAGGATTATGATCAGATGGAAGACTAACAGAAGGTTTTACACATATTGGAGTCTGGAACATAGAGGTTGACACGGATGGGAGAATAGTCGGAGGTGTCATACTAGAATTGAACTCATGAGAAATCATCTCAGAAGAGGAGGAATTTGGATTAAAGCAGAGAGTGGAGTTTGGATTCATTGAGAGGTCTATAATAGGTTTGTAATCCAATTTCTGGAAAGGGAAATAATCCATCAAATCAGAAGGCATGCAACTGGCCGTGGTGGAGCTTTCATGGGAGGTACCAAACCTGTCGAGGAAGAATTCCTGTGTCGGTGGAACATTTGTCAAGTTGCTACTACCACTTCTGTCCTTATTGTTGTTGGTGGTGATGACGTTTGAGCTTCTGGAAGAAACTGCAGGTGGTTTTAAAGTAGCTGTCTTAATGAGGTTCAGTTCATTTGATACAATAGAAACTTTCTCATTGCTTTTGTCAGCTGTGAGCTGCTGCTTCCCTTTACCATCCTCAGCTTCAGAAAGTGATTTGTGAGTGTTGGGGTCAATGCCTCTCTGCCTCAGTTTCTTCTTAATGCAGGAATTCCATAAATTCTTTATCTCATTATCAGTTCTTCCAGGTAACTGTGCTGCAATCTGAGACCATCTGATCAAGCAGGTAGCAATAAGTAGTCAATATATGATTGAAACACTTAAGTTTGATATAAATAAAGTCTTATTAAGAATGATTTTATAAAGCTAATATAAATATAAACTACCTATTGCCAAGAACTGCATGGAGTTCAATAATCAAGTTCTCTTCCTGCTGAGAAAATGCTCCTCTCTTCAAATCAGGCCTCAAGTAGTTAATCCACCTTAACCTGCAGCTCTTACCACATCTCTGCAAACCTGCCAGTGCGTGTGTAATGTAAATTAGGAGATGTTTACAGGAATTCTAAATCTAGTATTCTGACACCATTTACTCAGCATTATTATTAACAAACAAAGGGTACCTGCCAGTTTAGGGACAGAGCTCCAACAACCAAGTCCATGCTTAGTAATATAATTAAGAAGTTTCTCATCTTCCTCAGGAGACCACAGGCCTTTTCTTAACTTCTGCTTGTAACAGCAAGAATGCCGCCCCATGAGGAGTGCAACAAAACCTGCAATGCAGTGCTGGCAAATAAACTTTTAAGAAGTGGCCAAGTATTGTGTCAGCAACAGGAGAAGAGTTGGGGCTTTGAAATGGATTCTAGGAAGTGGGGAAGTGATTGGAATATGTGATGAGAGATAGAGAGAGAGAGGGAGAGAGAATGGAGTGGTGAGAAGAAAATGAAGTGGCAGCCTGGTAGGGAATCAAATTAATAGGAGGCGGCTCAAAGAGAAAAGTCATATTCAAGAGGATGATTGAAGATTGTGGCTTCAGATTTATACATGGTTTTCCAGAGTTACATGCTGTCGTCTTGGATGGTCCATGTCAGCATTTGGGACCACAATAAGGTGGGTTCCATAACTCATGGACGGTCCTGATCCTACCGGTGTCCTTTAGCAGATGAAGAAACGAAGAGCATGGGAGAAGTAGTGTGCCAAAAATTTGACCAGGCCTAGTTATTTCCCATCAAAATTTGAGGATTTAAGACTTCTGCAGAGGAGGACTGGTGGGGCTCTTCTCTCGGCAGATATTTAAGTAAATGTAAGAACTGTTACGCTCAGAAGCCCGAGTAAAAGTTTAAGGTGATGTAGACATGTACTTGTAAAGGATAAGATGGATGGGAGTTGCTTTTATTTATTTACAATGGAAGAGATATTGCGATGGGATGAGCTAGGATGGGTTTTAAGCAATATCATATTTAACCAAGTCCATCCCAAGATTCCTAATGCAAAAATAAGTCACAAGAATGGAGAAGGGAAAGTTTCTTGAGGACAAGAAATACCCCAAATTAGTGAGATGAAGCAAATATGGTATCCTGCAATAAATTGATGACAGCAGCGGCTTCTACATATGCCTCCTCTTGGAGTCTTGTTCGATAGGAAGAAAATTCTAAATACTTCCCTGTGATCAATCCTATCCTTGATCAGCTAGCTAGCTAGCTAGCTACTACCCTCCCTTTTGGCAAGCAACTTTCAGCTACCATCCACCTTCTCTTTTGTGTCAGGCCTTTTGACGCAACTTTTCCAGTCTCAGTAACCTAAAGTAACTGTTTTAGAATCATATTAGGAAATATTCCTTCTCTCTCAGAAAAACCCTCAAATTTAATCAATTCTCCACACACATGTATATACAAATCACTCAATACATCTTGCAATTTGAATTACTAACTTGTTCTTCTCATTATGGGAAAATGCTATCCATATATAAGGCCATAATTAATACTAGTAAATAGAGAAGGGAGGGGTCTGGTCATCCCATGCACGCACTCTTTTAGCTATATAAATGGCCAGGACAGTCACAGTAATGCTGTTGTCCTCTATAGGATGGGGTGGGATAGGAGTTGATGTGCATGAGAGCTAACATGTAACGTATTTTTTGAGAGACTACAATGACGACAAAATTTTTGATGAATTATTACAGGTTACATGGTATACTCAGTATGGCAATCATTATTTATTGCACAGTGCCAACTAAATTAATCGTGTGTGTGTGTTTGTGTCTCTCTCTCTCTCTATATATATATATGAATGGATTAGTTGGAGTGACAAGATTTAAATTCCTTTTTCACCATTCTTGATTTGTTTACAAGGAAAACAAAAATCATCAAGGAAATGGAAAGACGTCTAACTTTTAATGTTTTACAATCAGTTATCATGTCCAAATTATGATACCTACATAGAAGAAGAAGAAGAAGACAAACAGGGTACGCGTGTATGCCAGAATAAATGTTGATGGTGATTAAAGAAAATTAATGAAGAAAATTTGCTTAATTATCGGCTCATTTCCATTTAATTTGATTTCATATATTCAGGCAAGTTGCAGAACAATTTTTTATATATGTTGTCGAGCAGGAAGACAATATATATATATATATATATATATTCTGTTCAAGGTTATGTTGCATGACAATGGCTTAGAAAAGCCTTTCTTTAAACACGTTTCAGACTCTGAGAAATCAATTAAGAAGCTTCATGATCACCTCCATAATAATGGAGTAACATCGTCAATAATGTTAATGTAACAGGCATATTGTTCTTTGATAACCTGTCTGTCGACTGCCTTGTTCTTCTTAACCTATGAACTGAATCATGAAGCTTCCTTAATCTCCTTGACCTCTGGCCAATGTCCTAATCCAGACATCCCAATTGGAGTGTATTAAATAATATATATGCAAAGATTCTTGTAATCTCCATGCCTCGTAATGCGCTCCTTCACTTATCTTGTAGCTACCACCATACATATGAGCTGTTATCAGAAGTCAACCATTGCTTCATCTTTTATTTTACTCTATGTTTTTATTTGCTAATCATTAATCAACCATATATATATGTTTGCTTTGCTGTCATTAATTCTTATTTAATAAGGTGAATTTGTTTAACATATATATATATATAAAATAAAATTACTCTTACTTTTGATGCATGCCTTTTTAATTTATTCTACTCACTTCAGTTAGGGGACAAATATAATGAATCAACATGTTTTATTTTTACTTAGATTTTAATTTTAAAAAATTAAAGGCAAGGTAATAACTCAGCATCTCTAAACTCAGCTAAGAGCTGAGCCCAAGTATATATGAGTTTGGCGAGTTGTCAGACTCGATATCCTCAGACTCAGCCAAACACTGAGCCCCAACATGTGTGGCTCTGGGTAATATTGTTTGGCTCCATTTTGGACTACGAGATTCTGACGAATCAAAGATATTTTTCCTTTTTTAAACATAAGAGATGTTTAATGCTATAATAGAATATGACTTTTAGTCATTTTCTACACTAAAGGATAAGAATCATAGGCTATAAAGACTCATTGAATCCTTAAAAGAAAGGGGTTCACAATCTCATCATTTTGAACATTTTTAGTATTTATATTTTCAAAGTTTATCTCTTAAAAAAATTATTACACTTTCTCTCTGAAAAAGATATTTACTTAAGCGTCGGAAAATCCCAAGATTCACCAAAGAAAACTTTTTATAAGTACCAGCCATTGACCACCTTAGCTTACCAAACACAAAGCACCAACCATCTTGGCTAGAGAGAATGGATCAAATTGTCAGAACCAAGAGATTAACTGGTTATCCAAGACATAAGTCTTGCCCCCAAACTACTTAGATTTTTTAGAACATCATCATTGACACCGTCTGTGGGAATGATAAAAAAACATTAAATTTTCTTTCAAAACTAGTTATTGACATCCTTAATCATTATCAATGAGAGACAATCACAAAACACCTGAAATGGAATGTCAAATGGACATCTTTATTGTTGTTGGCACAATTACTTTATCAAAACAACAAGAACTCTTCAATCAGGACTGACTTCTCACTAGAATAATGATGGTTGCTCAAGGGGGCAATCAAGCCCAACGAGCCTGGCCTAAGAACTTTGAACCAGCCTATATCATAGGTTTCAACAACCTCTGTGTTAAACATTAACTGTAGACTCAATTTCGATGAGCCTAGAAAACTTATTAAAGGTGGACAAGGTTATCCACTCATTAAGGTGCAGCTGACTTAGACCCAACTAGTAACACTTATCTCACAAATCCTTGGAGGGAGAAGGAATACCCCAATGCATACATGCAAAAAGAAACTGTAATTTCAAATTGACCATGGGTAGAGCCCAAGGTCTGCAGGCTAATACGCTTAGCTCAAACAAGCATTTGAGTTGTGTACTCTCCTGGTTGCAGGTGAGTAACAAACTATATGTCCTCTGCACCTAATATGATAGGAGCGTTATCCTCAGGGGTTTGAGGCAACCTCCCTCTCTCATGAGATTCCCTGGTAATGGCAGGAAATAACTTATCTTATGGGGAGATCTACCTTCCCCGCTAAAAAGAGGTGGACGCTAAGGTGCCACCCCCTTTAGTTCTGGGGTCCAATTTGATAGACCCTTGCTCCTTGTCGTTTCTTCCAGTCTCAAGTTGGAACTTAAACTTCTCATCAGAGACGATAACATCCCTACTTTAGGGATAAATTTGACTTTTTTTGAGTCCATTTCTCTATTCAAACTAAAGAAGAAAAAAAGAAGTTTCTGGTGGGAAATACCTTAGGTGACAATTTTCTTCTCAGATTAGAGTGACATTGACTCAAGATTTTTTCACAAAACTGTTTCTTAGAAGTTACAAAGAGTAAAAGAAAAAGAAAAGTTGGGAGTATGAACGACTAGGGTAATAAAGAAAATAACTTTTCACCCACATTATTAGATGAATGACCTTTGATGTCATCTCAAATCATTAGAAATCCATTCAATTACTGTATTAAATGCAAGCCGTCATTTTGTTTCTTAAGGGACACCTCCTTTAATAAAAACGGGCCACCTGGCCGAGTTAGACAAATTTTATGGAGAAGGTAAAAATACTTATTTACTACTGATAAACTTTCAAAATCTTTGTGTATTAAATATACAAAAATTTGGGGGGCTACTGATGGATTAACATGTTTTATTTTTACCTGAATTTTCATTTAAAGAAACCAAAAGCAAAGTGATAACCCAACATCCTTGGGCTCAATCAAATGTATATGGGTCGAGCGAGTTGCTAGACCCAGCAACTCTGGGCTTAGCCAAATGTTGAACCCAAATATATATGGGTCTGGCGAGTTGCCAGACCCGATAATCTCGGGCTCAGCCACCTTTGAGATCTACCAAGTGCTGAGCTCAAACATATACAAGTCTGATGAGCTGTTAGACCCAGCATCTTAGAGCTCATCCAAGCACTAAGCCTAAACATATACAAATTTGGCGAGATGTCAGGCCAAACATCCTTAGGCTCAGCCAAGTGTTGAGACAAAACATATACAGGTCTGGTAAGCTGCCAAACCTATCATCCTTGAGCTCAGCCAAACGCTGAGGCTATATACATGTAGCTCTGGTAATCTTGTTAGGCTCCATTTTGGACAACAAGATTATGATGAGTTAGAGATATTTTCCATCTAGAAAGTCAGATATTTTCCTCTTTGACACATAAGAGATTTTTAATTCTATCAAGAAAATATGACTTTTTATTCCTCTCCATCAATAGAAAAGAATCATAGGCTATAAAGACGTATTGAATCCTTATAAGGAGGGGGGGTTCACAATCTCATCATTTTGAATATTTTTAGTATATATATTTTCAAAGTCTATCTTTCAAAAAGATTATTGCAGTTTTTCTTTGAAAATGATATTTACTTAAGTATTGGAGAGTCTTTAAATTTACCAAAGGAAATATTTTACAGATATCAACCACCGACCACCTTGGCTTACCAAATATCAAGCACCAGGCATAGGCACCAGCCACCTTAGTTAGAGAGAATAAATCAAATTACTAGAATAAAAAAATTAACCGATTATCCAAGATATAAGCATTGTTTTAAAATTACTTGGATTTTTTAGAACATCACGAGAATCCTTATTTTCGAATGATTAGCTATAGGAATGACAATTATAAAAAATAAGGTTTACCAACTTACTTTCACCAGGCACATAACTGTTCCATTATCTAGTTTTGTATAATAATTCATTGGTATTAATAACCATGTTTTCGGCTTTCTGCTAGCTAGGCTGGATCAGATAAGATTTTTATTTTTTTTAATCTTTTTGTTAAAGGCTTCAGATGAGTACTTGAGATAAAAAAAAAAAAAAGGTGTTGTTGATGTTAATTACTGCAATCCATCTACGGCCACCGACGACAAGAAGTAGAACAGAAGTATTGAAATATGTATTGTAATTACAGCCATACAATAGACAACAGTGGATAATGTAATCCAAAAATCAGCTCATAAGTTTTGATGTGTAATTGTCTCACAAGTTGCTGTGTTAAGGTTCCTTTGAGCTCTTGAACCCTTCCTCAATGGTGCCCTTTGGTCCCTGGAGTTTATCTTTTGAATGAACACATTAATTAGGAATCTTACAGGAGACAGGTGTGGGACTTCACAAATAAGTGTATGTGATGTCAACTTTTGTAGGACCGGTCTACAAATAAATAGGTTTCATTCCATGTACAAAGCACAACACTGAAGCATTTCGGCAGAGTAAAAGGATTGATCAATTAATCTGCAATATCTTCACTGCTAAAGCAGTGTACAATGTATGGTTGATTATTAAGCTACCATAAGATGTTCCTCGTTCCTTCTTTATGAAAATTATCGAAGATTGATATCAATATTGCTTTGTTCAAAACAAGATGCATTCATCTCACACAGATCTTCTGCTCGGCGAATTCGTCAAATTGCTGCTAACTTTAGGCCCGCAGAAAGAAGTCAATGTCTTGTCAACAGATTACTAGTCTTTGAACCTTTAGTTACTGAGTTCAAGGCACCATGTGGTGGAGGCTTGAACAATTTTCATAATTTAAACAAGTGTAAATCATAACAAAAATTTGGTAAAACAAAGCCATAATTAGCAAGCATAGTGGCCTACTTCAGTGTAGCATTGCTGGGAAATAAGCCAATTAAAATTCATCAAGAGAAAGAAAGATTTTGAAGATAATAATCGAATGGTTATTTGAAATGGAGGGGGGGCGCACAATCCATATGCCCTTGGAAATGGAGAGCCCTTTCCTCATTAAACTGTAAGTCATCTGTTTCTAAGCTGATTCTGAGACAGACAGCTAATTGACAAGAAAGATCAACTGTTACTTTAATAATGGAATCACACTCATCACAGTCCTGACCAATATGATTATCTTCATTACTTATAAGCTTTTCTGAGAAAAAAAATTCCAACACCAAACCTAGGAAAATAGTTGCATTACATAATCATCTTTAAAAACTTCACTAGCATCAGCATCTTTCTGATTTAACCAAGGACAGAAAGAAAATCCATGCATGGGGCTATCCTAATCCTGCAACTTTTTAATAGAGGCTACAGTTGCTAATGGAGTAGCACCACAGCTGTATTATCTGAGAAGAAGGCTTATCTTTGCTTGGTTGCTATAAAATTCTCCTATCTGCACCTTTTTAACCAAGAGATTAATTATGAAGTGCCTTTTGACAAGAGATTACAAATATTACTATCAGATAACAATCTGAAGGAAACATCACACATAGCTTTGCCTGAAACATGTTAAAAACTAAGAGGATTGAATGGCCCGGGGGGGGGGGGTCCTTTTGAGATGACCTTAGTAGAATATCATTATCATGAAGTATTATTCTTGATTGGCCCATTAAGAATTAGTTGGAAACATAAGCACATGGATATCTAATAAGTTTTGCAGTTAACTAAGCAACTAAACTTTTGATCAGCTTTAGTCTTATCACAGCAACAAATGATGACAAGAGAAACATGAAGCTTGCTATCATTAGGTTGCTTACCGTAAATGGAACCTTAAGATCTCATTAGCATTCATCACTGAGCTAAACAGTGGTGTCCAAATGACATTCACAGCATGTAATCAAAGCATATTCTGTAAGGAAAAGATCAGTAACAGTAATAGCATTTGATTTTCAACTTAAAGGGATGAAGGTAAGGCCCAGCAAGACAAGATTATAGTGGAAATTGACTTTATTTAGAAGGGAACATCATCAATTATCAAAAAGCCTCAAGGCCTTTGCTCCAATGAAATTATATATATATATATATATAAAAGCCTTTGTCTGGTTGAGCTTGTCCCATATTAGCATAATTAGATGTTTGCTTTTAGCTTTGTAGTGGGAAATCATAGTCAACTTTCTTGCCACATTTACATCATTACTTTTCATTCTGAGGAGGCTGTATTGCTTGGCATTTTAATGCGGGATGAGTGTGTTGGGGAGGTTTAATTGGAGCATACTTAACAGATTTTGATTATACTTGTCTAATCAGTTCCACACAAAAAGCAGAAAATTCATCCAAAAAAACACCAATACAGAAGCTGACACATTACCTCTACCAATATCTTCAAATCCATGTTTCTGTTTGGGCCAATTTCAAGCTCACTTTCCTTCACACTACTCAAGTGCTCAACAGCCCTACCCAACCATTCAACACAGAAGCACGACTTGATACCGAAAACTAGACCTTTAATTCTTCATGTGGACTTTTGGGATACTTTACATTTTGAATGTTGAGTCCAAATAACTACAGAGTTCAGGCCCAGATGAAAGCACATCACCACCTGCATTATTCTCAAGAAAGACTTTAGACAGTTAACAGCTAGCAAAAATGAAAAGCATTTCTTTGGGGAGGAAGGGATCTGGTCCCCCTTGAACTTTGTCTGCTACCCCAAAAGAAAAATGCTTTAATTACTTTAATTATCCAATCCAACCCATTCTTCTTTGTTTTCTTTTGCTTTCAAGATATAAATTTAAATGGAATCCTAATCATTCATTTTGGATTGATCATGTGATATACAGTCTGTCATACACTACTCTTTTTCTCCTTTGCTGCTGCTGTTGCTGTTACACTTTTTTTAGTTTTTTGATTATTTGCCAACGGCCACTGTCTTTCCTTTCCTTTTCTTTTTTTCACTTAATACACAGAATCACTTATCATCAACTTAATTTTGAAAGGATCTCTCTTCTCTGCATCTAGCAATCCTCATGGCTACTGAGACTGCACCATCACATCAAACTCCTACTTCTGATCATGAGGTATTTATATCATCATCTTGCCTATCTTTAATTCTGATCAAACTATTCATTCCCTCAAATACTGTTATACTTGATCAAACATATATACTTCATGGGATTCTTTTATTCTTTCCCATATTTTTACTTTTCAGACTTACCATAACGATATGATCTTTGATGTTTCAGTAAGATCCATGTAGCGTTTTGTTACCTTCTTTGTTACCCCTGGACTTCCATGAACGTTTTACATGATCATAGGTTTAGCTTATCTGACTGTATGGGTAATCAAAAGACTTCTGATTGCTTTTAGATATCATCCATGAACGATTGAATAAGGGTAGTTTTAGATGCATGTCTCACTCTATTTACTACTGTATCAGAAGCTTTGAGAAGTGTCTGTAGTTGACAGGACAGAAAAAAGAAGAAGAAGAAAATCTCTTTTTGAATGTGCCCCCCCTTTCATAATTCTCTGGAAAATAAATGATAGCTTTCTTTTATATATCAATCATAAGTCTTAAGTTGAGTTGGAACATACAGTACCATCTTCTGAAATCTGTTCAAAGCTACTGTCACTCTAAAGTTGCTAGTTTAAGAATATATATAAGATATTTCATTTTAAGAAAATTAATCTCATGGCAATAAAATACCAAAATTATAATGGAAGGTAGTAGTCCTGCCCCATCTTATTGCATAAGCTGTCGAGTAGGATATGAATTCTCTAACATGGTGGCTCCCTTCTGCACTTGTCTCAGCTTGTCACTTGCTTGGTTCTGCCATCAAGGCTCTTTTAAACCAGCAAGGAACCTCCTTTTCCCGGTTTGCGATGGGGACAGGATATTCATATCATTATTTAAGAATTTCAACTTACAATATCTATATCTAGATGCCATGGTCAATGAGGGAGATAGAGATATAATATTTGCAGTGCTTTAATAAGTTTACGTAGCAGTGCATGACATCTTTATTTCAATTTCTTCATATTTGATTACAGTTTTCGCCATCTTTTTACTTGTGCATCTACACGATAGTTTCTACTCTCTCTTTTTTTTGCTTTTAAAATATATAAGAATGTTCCTATTTAATTTTCTAGTTCATTTCTTGCAGTCAATTGAGAACAAGGTGACCGAAGAAGTAAAGCCTGTAGAACCTGAAACTGTTTCCCTAGCCGGGAAACCTGAAGAAGAAGACCTCCAACCTAATGAACTAGCAAGTCAACCAACCCTGTTAGATAAATCAGAAGCAGTGGAAGATAAGGAGGTCGAGCCTCCAGCAGTTGTGGTTAAGAAGATTGATGGTGTTCCTGCTATCAATGTTCCAGTAGATGATAAAAAAGAGTTGGAAAAGGATTCTATTTCTGACTCACACACACCTAGTGTTCCGGCTCTGGTGGCCGATGTTGTTAATGGCGAACCAGTTGCTCCAGCTATACATTCTGTTTTGAAAGAAGCAGAAGAGCAACAATTATCAACATCCGTGGAGGAATTGCTACAGGAAAAACCAAAGATGGTTGATGTTCCAGTATCACTAGATGAAGCTATTGCAAAAACAGAGGAGCCATCAAAAGTTCTTCCTATCAAAGAGTCCGAACCAATTGAGGCAAAAGACAGTGAAGATTCAGCAGTGTCTAAAGAAGTTGACAAAGTGGAATCAATAATTCCTGAAGTTGAAGTGAAACTAGAGGAGCAATCAGAAGTTGGTAAACAAGTTGAAGAGCCAAAAACAGAAGCAGCAACTAAGCAACCAAAGGAACCTTTGGAAGTTCTTCCTGTCAAATCAGAAGCAGTTGCGGTAAAAGATAGTGAAGATTCACAACTAGTGTCCAAAGAAGATGATAAGCCAGAATCAGAAGAACAATCCGAAGTCATTAAAGTTGAACCCAAAGAAAAATCAGTTGAAGTAATTGCCGAAACACAGGAGCCAGTGGAAGCTCTTCCTACCAAAGAATTGGAAGCAGTTCAAGTAAAAGATATTGACGACTCACAAGAATTGTTTAAAGAAGCTGATAAAGTAGGAACAATAGTTCCTGAACTCAGGGAAGTGAAACTAGAGTCTGAAGTCACTGAACATGTAGAAAAAACCGACGAACAATCTGTTGAGGCAATTAAGGAAACACAGGATTCATCGGAAGTTCATCCAATCAAAGAATCAGAAGCAGTTCCATTAAAAGATATTGATGATCTAGTAGCAGTGCCTGGAGTTGATAAACCACAACCAGTAATTCCTGAAGCTGATAAACCTGAACCAGTAGTTCTTGAAGTTGAGGTTAAACAAGAGGAACAATCTGAAGTCACTCAACAAATTGAAAAACCAGAATCAGTGGTTCCTGAGACTGAGGTGAAACTGGAGGAACAATCTGAAGTCACCAAACTAGATGAAAAAACAAAGGAACAAGAAGTTGAGGTGAAACCCGAGGGACAATTTGTAATCAGAAAACAGGTGGAACAATCTGAAGTCGCTGAACAAATTAAAAAACCAGAATTAGTGATTCCCGAGATTGAGGTGAAACTGGAGGAACAATCTGAAGTCACCAAACTACATGAAAAAACAGAAGAACATGAAGTTGAGGTGAAACCTGAGGGACAATCTGTAATTAGAGAACAGGTGGAACAATCTGAAGTCGCTGAACAAATTGAAAAACCAGAATCAGTGATTCCTGAGATTGAGGTGAAACTGGAGGAACAATCTGAAGTCACCAAACTAGATGAAAAAACAGAAGAACATGAAGTTGAGGTGAAACCTGAGGGACAATCTATAATCAGAGAACAGGTGGAACAATCTGAAATCGCTGAACAAATTGAAAAACCAGAATCAGTGATTCCTGTGACTGAGGTGAAACTAGAGGGACAATCTGAACTCACCAAACTAGATGAAAAAACAGAGGAACAAGAAGTTGAGGTGAAACCTGACGGACAATCTGTAATCAGAAAACAGGCAGAACAATCTGAAGTCGCTGAACAAATTGAAAAACCAGAATCAGTGATTCCTGAGACTGAGGTGAAACTGGAGGAACAATCTGAAGTCTCCAAACTAGATGAAAAAACAGAGGAACATGAAGTTGAGGTGAAACCTGAGGGACAATATGAAGTTAGTGAACAGGTTGAGATTAAGTCAACAGATGAAAAGCGAGGACAAGTTGCTGCAATCACTCAGGTAGCTCAAGCTGAGATTAAAGAGGATGGAGGAAAATCTTCTCTTCCTGAAATCATACAAAAAGCTGGTCCAGAGGCTGAAGGGACTGATTTGGCTGAAGCGTCATTGAAAGAGATTGTGGTAGAAGCGGAAAAGGGTAGAGAAGAGAAAGAGGCAAGGACAATAAAAGCAGAGGGCGAGAAAATAGCAAGTGATACAGTAAAAGAGGAACTAGCTCAGCCCATCAAAGTGGAAGAGGTCAGCAATGCTGCTTCAAACGCCAAAATCACTGAAAAATCGTTTGAGGGAGAGAAAACAGTTGAAAGTGTTGAACCAGCTTTAGAAAACAAGAAAGAGGAGATACCTGCAATAGATGAAACCCACAAAGATGGGACCATAGAGGGAAAGCTGGATGAAGCCACTACAGTTGTCAGTGAACCAGTCAAAGAATCCCAAGATTCTGTGTCAGAAGCAAAAGAAGAAGAAGAAACTGCAAAAACCAACGAAGAGAACTCTGAGCAGGAAAAGGTTGACGAGATTGCCAAATCTGACACGCAGAATTTAGAGTATTCTACCCAGGATGCTGAAGACGCAAAAGAATCACAGGATCTGCCAAGAGAAGTTCCAGCCAAGCCTACTCAAAAGCATTCAAACAACATTTTAACAAGGGTAAAGCAATCACTTGTAAAGGCAAAGAAAGCTATTATCGGGAAATCGCCAACTCCAAAAACCGTCTCCTCTGATAGCAAGGGTGATGTTAAAGTCAATAATTGAAGGGATCTTAATGACAAAGCTTGCATATACTTACAGAGATATGAAATCTTGCATTGTGAAGTATATAGGTGTGTAAAAAGGCATTTTCTTCCATTTGTTTTCTCTATTCATTCAGTTGTATGTAATGGTATATGATAGTGTGCTGGTGATTGGTGTGTTGTTGGGTTTGATGAGTAGAAAAGAGCTTTTCAGTCAAATTTATGTTAGTGTTGTCAACAATACTATCTCATCAAAATTATGTACTCATTGATAAGATTGATTTGCGTATTTGATTAAATAATGGTTTGGATTCTTTTGTAACTTTTACACATGCCAACTAGTGGAATAGATTCACTTCTCTTTAGGCAAAATTCCATCACCCTTTTTTACCAAGAAACTGAAAGAAAAGGAAGAAATGGAGGCAAGGGAGGATGAAACATCGAGTGAGAACCTCCAGCTAGGTAAATACCAATGGTTGTCTCCCCATTTAAATTGGCTTTTCAGGATTTTGAGCAGAGGACTTAGAACTGGTTCTAGCTCATTCAAGAGCTAATGAGACTCTGCACATTTTATGCGTGGTGAGACGTGTCTCACTGAAGCTGACATCGAAACACCAGTCACTACGAAGAACAAAGATATTGAAGATTCATGAGTCCACTATGATGTAGAGATGCCAGAAAATGAAAGATGTTAAAATGCCTGCTATTCAGATTCAGATGAGGGGGTGGGGACTATAAACCGAACCGGAACATCTAGGTTTACACAATTCAGTTTTTTTCATCAATTTGGTTCAGTTCAATTTAAGAAAAATCGAACTGAATAAATCAAACAAACCATTTGCAAAACCCTAATCACATTTTCCATCTTATTGCTAGCTATTCTTTGTGCATGCTCACAGTGAAATGATAGGGGGAGTGAGAGAGGTACTGGAAAATTAAGTATTTTTTCATTAGTTCAAAGAATTTGTATGAGAGATCTACCACAACAAACTTTCAAATACATATTTCTTGAGTTGGCTTGCTCCTAGACAGTGCATTATTATTTGCTCAGGTTGTGTAAGTAAATATACATACAGATGCAAGTAAGACCGTTCTTGAGTTTCCTCAACATACCAAAATCTGTGCAATTGTAATTCTACTTCCCTGAAATTAGAACTCCAATAATTATTGTAAGAGCTCGACTTCATTAAACCATGGAACCTTTACACATATTCATATGTGCCCCCAGTATCCCACAGATTTACCGCGTACAATAATAGGTTCAACGTTGATATGAAGCAAAGGTGATTCACCTCTCCAATGACAAAGCATCAGACCTATCAATCAGTCACAACCTGCAGCAAATTCAAGTTGACAAAAATCTTTTATCTCTACAAACCAGATTAAGTAGATCTCACAACAATGTTAAGTACAGCCAACCATCATAGACGAATACTCACCAGTTGCTCTACTAGGTGTGATGTCAGTTCCACCAGCTGACTTCAACACTCCACTTTCAGCAACTTCTGAGCCTTCACCATTATTTTGCGCAAAAGCAGGCTGTTCAAAACATTCATTTGTTGCTTGGCACTGGCATCACGGATGATGTAACTAATTTTAGATTCAGGTTCAGAGGTAATTCAATTGCAGAACTCAGTTTTCTGAAAGGTTACCCCAACTATGAAAATTAACATATAATGAATTCAATAGGATATCGTGCCCAAATTTACATTCCTTCAGACAAGCTAAATGCATAATTTTCTGTGGCTATGACCTCTTCCACTTAACAAAAAAATATTCAAGTATCTGCATAATATTTCTTTGCTATTGCACTTGTATATTTTTCTCGGCCTTCTTGGCTAGTAGGGAGGTTAAGAACATGGAACTCTAAATGACGTCTACTATTTGAAACATGCCCACAATCTTTGAACATAAATTGGAGAGATGAAAACTACAGTTTGATATTCATTGGAAGAAAAGGCTGTTTGGAGAGTTGTAATTAAGTTCTTCCTTGCGAATTTCAGTAAAAAATGTTTTCCTTGGGAATATCCTTCACGAATGAAAATTAATTAGAGTGATCAGCATAATTTTCATTTTCATGGGATGATGGGTGAAGAGCTACATCTTTAAAGACAAAAATAGGATTGTATATGGAGAATTTACTTGTTTCATGCTTATATGAATGTCATACTTGCAATTTTCCATAATGCTACTTTTAGATGGAATTCATGTGTGCACCTATAGCTAATGCTTTCTTTCTCTTGGGAGTGAAGATGAGCCATGAATTGGCACTTGCTGAAAGGAAAACACACATCATGCATCATAATGAAATCAAAATCCATTTAGCCATCTTCAATACTGAGCTTTTCATTCTCATAGAAAAACGCAGCTTGGTTAAGTAACAAACCTGACTAGAGGTCTGATTCATTGACCTATTGGCAACATTGTTCTGCATCACTTGCGAGTTGATATTCTGAATTGCATCCTTTGAACTAGAGGCTGTAGCTGAATCCAAATTATCCATAGGACCTACCACCCCACAAGCATTTGGTTCCCTGTTTGTTTTCGGAGGAGGCCCTCCAGACATTGGCATTAAGGGTGCACGAGGAAATGACATTGGAAGTCCTTGACCAGAAAGCCCAAACATCTGAAGACTAGGTCCTCCCATCCCGTGCAAAGCACTAGGCCCTGACATTGGCGAGCCAGGGAAATGTGCTCCATGCATAGGAGGTACTTGATACATAGGGCAACCAGAATATCCACCATTCATGTCAGGCATACCCATCCGGAAACCCATTCCCATTCCAACACCCATGGGTAAGAACTGCCCCATATGAGCTGCATGCATGTGAGGCATTCCAGGAGGTAACATCATTGATGGCATGTACATTCCAGCTCCCATTGACATAATCTGCATAAAGGTGGCGAGTGATCCAAAAAAGTCATTTGATTATCCAACTCAAGAAGTTATTAAATAAACTTTGAGAAGAAAGGGCAGAATTTACTTGTACTTGAAGCTGAAGAGTCTTTAAATATTCAATGGCCTCATCAAGCATTGAAGCTTTATCCACCTTATAATGCAAAAACATCAAAGTCAACCAAAGCAAAGATGCACATGAAATTATCTACACTTAATTACTTGGCTTCACTCAAACTCCATTAAAATTTCCTGGATAACAGCAACAAGTTCAACTTAAGAAATTCAAGGAAAGCTTAGACTAACATAAAACTCTAGAACCTGGAATGGATAAGCTTCATTTATAGTTTTGGAACTTCAATAAACATGAACAAACTTAAAAGAATTAATTAGATTTCAATCAGGCCAAGGTTTGGTGTAGGTTTAACTCCCAAGCCTTGGTGTATGTTTGAATCCTTGAATTTTATAGAAAACCTCATTTTCATAAGATCGTGGAGAAAATTCACTGAGAAACATAAATATGAATATCCAACCTTATTGCAGTTTGGTATGAGTTCTTGTAGGGCTCGCATCTTCTCATTGATCCTATCCCTTCGCCTCTGTTTATTCAATTCCAAATGAAAACCAATCAAGATACAATAATTCATAGCTGCCAAAGAAAACATCAAAAGCAATTCTAAAGAAATGTTGGAATGTTCTTGCCCACCCTTTCAGATAAGTTATGAACTTCTGCTGCCCGACCTCTCTTGGACCCATTACCTGCTCGAGCAGAAGCTGGTTTTTTTGCACCTACTGATTCTTCTTCAGCATCCTGCACATAGATTATTTCCTTGGTTCATGGAAGAAGGAGATATAGTCTCGGAAGAGCAAAAAACATTGAAAATATGTGAAACCTATGTATGAAACTCACTTCACTAGGACCTTCAGACTCCTCAGTATCACGATGTTTTCTCTTCAGATTCTCAGTTGGATCGTCAGAAGGTCTCTCTGCGCTATTGCCCGAACCAACAGAAGAAGAAGCAACCAGAGGTTCTGTAGTCTTTTCAACATCTTCTAATCCTTTAATTGCACTTTCACCAAAATTTTGATGACAGTTTCTATCGCTTTTAGAGTCACCTTCTTGGCTCATTTCCTCAGGTAGCTCAGCAGGAACAGATCCTTCAGCAGGCTTAACCTCTGTTGGTTTAACCTCAACCTTGGATGACATCATATTAGGACGGCAATGGGAGTCCGTTTCCTTTGGTAAACCAATTGAGCCCTTATCTTTATTTTGCATTCTTTCCATGCTTGAAGTTCCAGAACTAGCTCTCATGCCAACGTTCTGAAGATTAGCTTTTACAAGAGCAGCTGGTCTTGCAAAGTGAGAGAAATTAATTAAACTGGAGTTGATAGGGGATGGTGCTGGAACTTGCTTCTGCATCTTTATGCTGGGAAAACCACCTCCTGATGTTGGAGCTCGAATAGAATCTGGTGCAATGACATGGTGGACAGCATTGCTTGTACTATCATCTTTTTTAGTTGAATCCCTGGATCTAAAAAACGGAAATGATGTTTTGCATTGCTCAGAAGATGACGGATATAACTGACTAGCACTGGTTCTAGGCCTCTTAGCATCAATATCTCCTGCTGAAGAATTCATCACCACATCTCCTTGCTCTAAGTTCAAACCATTGTGTACCGAAACAGTATGGGAGTCCGTAATTGACTGGTTACAACTTCTTTTATCAAACGATGGAAAATTACTCTGGGAGGAGTGTTCATTTACAGTAACCCCCGATAATTCGGGCAAAAAATCAGAACAATAATCATGTTGCAGAGGTTCATCCAATGGATAATTCAGCCAAGGTACCATGTCATCATCTTGATTCGCCCTCACTTCAACAGCAGGAACCGCAAGGAGTTCATTCAGTGTAGACTCCATCGTTCCAAACTTACCTGTTTTAGTATTGGTGCCATTTCCTATGTCTTTATCTCTAATCTTGGGAGGTAAGCTGTTACAAGTTTGTATCTTTCTAGCTCTACTGTATTGAATCTGACCATTTTCCCATATTAGCTCACCAAAATCATTCTCAGGTCTGCTTTAAAGGATACCAAAAGACACAAGAAACGAAAGGAAACCAGAAAGAAAACATTTCAATGTAGAGATGATCCACTAATCCAAGATAAAGAAGCTAAATAAATAAGTTAAATTGAAACTTACACAAAAGACAGATCAGTTGAACAAGCAGGATTCTTCTCTTGAGAAGAATCAGTTTTTCCCTTAGCCATTCGGTATAGGAGCTCAGACAAAGGCATGGTGAAGGTTGTTGGTTAGCAACGCTTCTGCTCAGTAAGAAATGCCCTCAAAGTTCAATTATTTGGCCATTTCCGGCACTTTTTGGAAACCTCTCTTGAACTCCAGCACAAGCTCAAAGAACCCAAAAACTATATGGAGCCGACAAGAGTTTCAAGACATGAAAAGCTTGACAAGAACCCCCATGAGTACAAGATAATCCCAGTTTGTATGCAACTCACAAAAGAAATAAAAGAAAAGAGTGCTACTTTTTTTCAGTTACATAATTTGACAGAACAGAAAATAATCGTTCTTTTATTCTAACGTCCTTAACACCAGTGAGTTAGATATATAAATAAACAAACAAACTATAAATTAACCAACAGTTTCACATAAAGTAGCAGTCAAAAAACCTATTTTTTAATGGCTCTCTCAAAGATTCAAAAACCCTCCAAATTAAGCTATTTTAAACATATTTTAGATTAAAGAAATGATCTTTTCCACTTCTTTAATCATTAAATTTGAAACCAACAAAAACCCAGATCAGATTTTGGAAATTAATTAACTTTATCAGTCCACATGAAAAGAAAAACCCCAAAAGGGAGTAATACACTGGAAACTTGAAGAACAGCTCAAGACACTCCCTACCTAGGAACCAACCAATGAACTGGAACGCAAATAAGTAGAAAAGGAAGAGAATTTTTAGAAAAACTGAGCTCCTCGAACTAGTAAAAAGTTACACTAATCCAAATGCATTAAAAATGAGAGAACTTAGCTGTGCAAATCATATCATACCCCTGGGACAATTATAGAAGTTACCACAAGATTGTATGTTTAAAAATTTGAGCTCCAAGAAAAGAACTCAAAATCGCAAGAGACAGAGAGGGCAAGTGGACGCAGAAGACGCGAAAGGCTGGCAGAGATGGCAGGGGACAGAGATAAAAATAAACAACAAACCTTGTGCTTGTTCAGCTTTTAAAGTTTAACCTCTCTATTTCTGGTTCTTCCTTCCTTCCTTCCTTTAACTACTGTTAGAATTCAATATTCTTATTCCTTTTTTTTTTTTTATGACCTTCTATGTTCTTTTCTTTACTTTTTTGATTTTTTATAAAATTAATAAAATAACACACTTTGGTTCTAATGGTGGCTTTGTAAGAAGTCGAGATTGAGAAAATCACTTTTAACAAAATTGTTAGAATAAACGGGCACAAATTTCAAAGGAAAGAAGGAAAAAAAAGATCTCATAGATATATTAATATTTATTATCTGATTATACCATGACCTATCTAAGAAAATATCTGGATGAAATTATCTTATTAAAAACTAAAAAAAAGTTACCAACGATGATTATAATATTCCATACGATCTTTATTTAAACACAAGTGAGAAATAACAAAAGAAAAAAACTCCTTAAAACACACCGAACTTTTCCACGGTATTCAACTTCACAAAGAAGAACGTTGTCCTTTACGATTGAGATTTAAATATTGGGTTAAGCTTGAATATTGCCACAGATTTCTTATTATAATAAAAAGTAGCGAATGATAACTTTAGTTACATTACACAAAAACTGATACCAATAGGACTAGCTAGCTGCTACACACACGCACACATGTAGGTTAAATTGTTTATGAGTACAAGGAGGGCAGGTGATTTGGGCAATTAGGGTAGGTTCTTCTTGTTAGGATTTGAAAGCTGCGGTGCTCCTGTATTTTTCATGGTTGTTTTTCAAAGAAATTTATAAAAAAAAAGCAGGTTAAACATATGAACACCAACAGCAACATATCATCTTGTTTATATTATTATAATATGCTATCCTGCAATAGGAGTTGTGGGCTTTTTATGTTTGTTTTCATAATGGAAAGCAGCAGCAGCAGCAGCAGCATATCTACATCATTATAATATATATTAAACCGAGGGAGGGCCCCTTCAATAATAGGGTTTTGAAAATTATGCCTCCGGAGGATAAATAAAGCCATCAAGGTTTTGAAAATCATGCCTTGGAGGATTAATAAAGCCATTGACTTTAGGCATGATAGCTCAAATGGCCTTCGTGCTGGGTTCGGACTCTTGTGTGGCAGTGGAGGATGTGATCTTGGCACTCCAATAATGTAAGAGAATGACATTTGGTTTTACTTTATTTAAAATTCATCCATATGTGATATTGCTCTCTCTTATCATGTTGAGAGGATTGCCCTAATTATTAAAGCCAAAAAGGAGTCTAAAGGTGAATTACATCTCACCTTGAGATCTCCGCTCATGGATTAACTTCATGATTAGTTCTCCATGAACCAAATCTAAGCTGCACCTCTTTGCTTTGATTATGGTAATCAATCAGATTATCTCTGCTGCTGCCCTCTCTACCAGACACCACAGCCATGATCTCTCCTAATGGGGTCAGGATCGGCGCCATTGAACTAGATGTGTTGTAATCTATCATCACGAACAGCACCTAGCTAGCTTAGTCCACTAAATTTGATTTAGATATGGGTGTAGGGCCACCAAACCCTAAAATTAAAAAGGAAAAGAAAAGGAGAGAGTGTTGTTTGCTAAAACTAAAAAGGGGGGGGGGGAGAGAAGGATTGAAGTGGGATAACTTATCAAGCAAACCAAGATCAATTTAATATATTAGAATTGAATTTTTCTTATTCAACCATATATCATCATACATACTGATTCGTATTTTCATTTAACCTGCATCTCAATCGATATTAATTACATACTATATATTATTATTATTGACAAGGCATTGACCCAAGAGGAGGCCTAAATCTTCGTCACAGGATTAATGAATTAATTAGGGATAGAACAGAGGCCGAACTTAGCGTACAAGGTGATGAAATTAGATGCGAGAGAGCACGAGGATGGGAATACTGTTCATTTTATTTATTTATTGATTTATTATATATCTTCCCGACCCCGGTAGTGAAATGGTATTTGTCCACGTGGACCGGTGCAGAACCAGTGAAGGGATTCGGCAGTGTTTCAGTGGACCCCCAGGTTGTAGCCAGCCACCAGGCTCGGAACTGTGTGAGCACGTGTTGTTTGGTTTATGAGTGTCCTGTGTCCATGACCATATATATATTGACAGCCACCATTAATTGACACGTTGCTTTCATAGCAGCACCATCACTCTCTTCGTCGTCCTAGCAACATCATCACTAGTATGTATGTATGTGCGTGCTTTGCCCCCCCTCGAGCACCTGCCGTCATATGTGCTAAGGGCACGTCGGAGATGACTCGATCCACCGAGTAGAGTAGAGTAGAGTTGTGGGAGGATCTATCAGCTTTAGCTCACCCAATCAGCAGCAGGAGGATTTGATCTTCGACTGCCACCACTCATCTGCTTATTGAAGTAATGACAGCAAAGCAACAAGTGGCCGGCCCTGCTCTAGCTAGAATAAAGAGCCCATTGTCCTTCGAAAACCCCTACTTCCTAGGTCCCTGCTCCTTTCCCTTTCTTGTACTGCTGTCTCAAGGTTGCATCTGATCCTGGTGGTGCGAGAGCATATCTTCAAATAACTTTTTTTTTTTTTTAAAAAAAAAAAAATATATATATATATATATATACACACACGTATTAAAATAAATTATTTTCATTTTTTTTATTTTTAATATCATTCTATCAAGATCATAATAAAGCACTAAATTATATAAATTTAATATTTCTTCGTGTTCAAAAATGTTTTTACAAACACACACCTAAAAGAAGAATAAAAAACAATGTAAAACACCATCTCAATAAGGGAAAAATTGAAAGAGTCTTGCAGCCGCCATTGTACATTTCTTCTCTGCACATTGCAATTCTGCGGACATCCACATTCTCAGTTATAGCTGTTTGGTCTTATTATAATAGTTGTTGTTTTAAATAATTTTTATTTAAAAATATATTAAAATAATATATATTTTTTAATATCAATACCTTAAAATAATTTAAAAACTTATAAAAATTAAAAAATTTTAAAAAAAATAGCTAAGCTGCAAAAACAAACTGTCCCTAGGCTGTGATGACCCATAGCTTATTAATATTATGAAATTCTTGTGTCATATCGTACTGTCTTTGTTTATTTTTGTGTTTTAAAAATATTTTTTTTAAATAAAGTTTTTATATATTTTTTATTTTAAATTAATTTTTTTAAGTAATTATATATTGTTTTGGTGTGCTGATATCAAAAATATATTTTAAAAATAAAAAAAACATTGTTTTAATAAATTTTCAAGTAAAAAACACTTTAAAAATAATAATCACTATAACAATAAATAAATAAAAAACAGGCCATAAGCAAATGACAATATTGTGGAATCATTTTTCTTAATGAATAAAAAAAAAAACAGAACAACTAAAACACATAATAGTGTTACGAGGGACATCCTGAGTTAAGTAAACTATATAATAAAGGAAATGCTGTGGCCAGCACTAGTGTTGTAGAGATACGAGAAGTAGAAGATAA
>Ga0307515_10002851_pt1 | contig 36796 bp, 36 predicted proteins | sample 17_EM_MG_FD_194513 | JGI IMG/M metagenome (GOLD analysis project Ga0307515, IMG submission 194513) | Populus trichocarpa ectomycorrhiza microbial communities from riparian zone in the Pacific Northwest, United States - 17_EM | ecosystem: Host-associated > Plants > Roots > Unclassified | place... | reverse complement strand
TTGATGCAAAACGCCAGGCCTTAACACAGCTCATTTAATTTTATAGAAAGCCGCGTTAACGGTTCTAAAATGTTTTGCGTGGGCGGGCTTGTTGAGCGTCAAAACTTTTCTCTATTGAGAAAAAAAATTAAATTTCGAAATTGATGCCTTGTTTTTGAAGCTGGAAATATTTCTGCTGATTAAAACGAAACAGGTTTCCTGGCCGACCCGCTCCCTCAAGCACTTGTTTTTCAGTTGTTTCTTCCAGGAAGCCAAACTTGATGACTTTTTTCTTGAAATTACGCCGGTCAATCTCTCTATCCAATACAGCCATGTAAAGTTTTTCCAGTTCAGAGAAGGGGAATCTTTCCTCCAGCAACTCGAAGCCTATAGGCTGGTAAAGGATTTTGCTTTTGAGGCGATCATGTGCCGCGTCAATGATAGTGTTATGATCAAACGCCAGTTGGGGGATTTTTTTAATATTGAACCATGCAACCTCGGCAGCATCGGTGGCGGCTTCAATCTCGAATGCATCCGGTTTAACCAAGCCATAGTAGGTGATGGAAATCACCCTGTTACGCGGGTCGCGACCCGGGTTGCCGAAACTGTACAGCTGTTCCAGGTAGTTTATGCTGATGCCGGTTTCCTCTTTTAGTTCGCGCTGTACGGCATCCTCTAATGCCTCTTCGTTGCCAACCAGGCCACCAGGCAACGCCCAGGTGTTTTTGAAGGGATTGATGTTGCGTTTGATGAGTAGCACAGATAATCCCTCTTTTGAAGTATATCCAAATACTACGGCATCAACGGCTACTTTAATATCCTGAGTAGTGGGCATAACGCAAAGTTATTAATATGCGGAAAACTTACGCAAATTATTGGTGGTTCGTTATTTTGTCAGAACCGGGATTCGTCGGATTTTTCAGATTTCTTGGATTTTGAAACCTGTCTAATAAGTATAATAAATATGCTTTTTAAATACTTCAACCCATTTTAACAAAAACTCTTCATTTAAATTTGATTCTTTTACGGTAATGCAGTTAATGTACCCAAAAATGTACCCATACATTATATAAAACAACTTTGACTCTTGCTTGAGTGATTCAGCAGAAGTTATCCCCTCTATTTTAAACAATACCGAATTCCGACTTTGCTCTATAATAGTTAACCGGGCTTTCGAAGTACTTTTATTGATTTCTCTAAAGGTACTATCAGCAACTAAATTGATATTGATCAATTTAACTGCTTTGTTTTTAAACATAGAGCCCTTAATTAACCAGGTATCTATCGTTTGATTCCCCGGAATTAACTCAATCCCATTTCCTTTATCATACCGTTGCCATCGATACTCTTCGGGCCAGGGTATTGAAAACACCTCTTTACCTGTTTGTCCATAGCCTTTAAAAACAATAAGTGCTAATAAAATTGAGAAGGCAATTTTTTTCATCCCGGTTTTTTAAATTACTCAGACGCACAAAAATCCATAAAGATTAATATTAAAACTAAAAATATAATGCGTTATAGCTTTAGCTACTTAATCTTAGCTATTGCCAACGGGAAACAATATTACTCTTTATTCATTCTGTTAATTCTTTAATTCTGAAAATTCTGATTCATACAATTGCGTTAAGGATCGACGTGGGTACCGGCCAATGTGGCTAAGGCCGGTGCAGTATGAGCATAGAGCCTGGCCGCAGGCAACGCCGGGAAAAGAATCAAGAAATTAGAGTCAAGAGTCAAGACAGCTACATTGGTTTTTAAGTCCGAAGGCCTTTTTTCCGAAAGCTAAAAATCTTGATACTTGATACTATCTGCTTGATACTACCGCTCATACAACTCCAGCGGCAAGCCATCCGGATCTGCAAAGAAGGTAAAGCGTTTATTGGTAAGTTCATCCACCCGGATAGGCTCTACCTCTACCTCAAATTCCTGCAGGCGATAAACGGCGTCGTCCAAATTATCTACCTCAAAAGCCAGGTGGCGGAGGCCGGCAGCTTCAGGGTGTGACGGACGCGGTGCGGGTTCCGGAAATGAAAAAAGCTCAATCTGGTAGCGGTCACCCACTTCCAGATCAAGCTTGTATGATTGTCGTGCCTCGCGATATACTTCACGCACTATTTTTAACCCCAGTACCTGGCTGTAAAAATGTTTCGACTTTTCATAGTCGGAACAAATGATAGCGATATGGTGTACCCGGGTTAGTTTCAGCATTACTCGCCTAAAATAGAGTGTAGTACATTGCTATGAACCATTTTCACATCGGTAACGTGGCCAAACAACTCTTCGTCAACATTCAGGAAACCATTGTTTACAGTACCTAACAAACTGAACTCCGTTTCGCTGGTGGCCATAAATTCAATAAAGCGTTCCTGCTCTTCGGGCGCTACGGTTACCACTACCCTACCCTGTGCCTCGCCAAAAAGAAAGGCATCCTTGCGGATAGTATCATCGGTAGAAATATCAAAACCTAAACCATTTGGCATGGCTGATTCTAACAGGCAGGTGTACAAACCACCATCGGCCACGTCATGGGCACTTTCCAGCACACGGTGTTTGATGAGTTCTTTAATGGTTTGCTGTATAGCGTACTCTTTATCAATATCAAAATACGGGGCCGGGCAAGCTGTTATTTTATGCCATGAGGCCAGGTATTGTGATGAAGCAATATCATTAACCGATTCGCCTATCAGGTAGATCAGGTCGCCGGGTTGTTTAAAATCGGCGGTCATGATATTTTCGGTATCTTCCATTACACCCAGCATACCAATGGTAGGCGTTGGGAATACAGAGCCACCATCTGCAGATTGGTTATAAAAGCTCACGTTACCGCCGGTAACAGGGGTTTCAAACTTGCGGCAGGCATCGCCCATACCTTTAATGGCGCTTACAAACTGCCAGTATACTTCTGGGTTGTAAGGGTTGCCAAAGTTTAAACAGTTGGTGATAGCAACAGGCTCGCCACCGGCGCAGGTAATGTTACGGGCAGCCTCGGCAACAGCAATAGCAGTACCCTTGTAAGGATCGGCGTATACGTAGCGGGAGTTACAATCTGTTGTTAATACAATGGCCTTATTGGTATCCTTAACGGCTACAACGGCTGCATCGCAGGCCAGGTTGGCTGTCATGGTTTGTACACCTACCATGCTATCGTACTGATCGGTTACCCAACGCTTTGACGCTAAGTTAGGGTGGGCAGAAAGATGCTCTGCAACCTCAACCAGGTTGGCCGGTTCCGGCACATCATCTATATTAAATTGCTGGTTAATGGCATAGTATGCAGGCTCGCGGTATTCGCGTTCGTAAACCGGGGCGCCACCGCCTAAAACAAGGTCGTCGGCAGGTACATCGGCCACTTTTTCGCCATGCATGTAGTATTCTAAGCGTTGGGTATCGGTAACCTCGCCTATGATAGCGCAGTTAAGGTCCCATTTATCAAATACAGCTTCCACCTCTTTTTCGCGACCTTTATGCACCACAATCAGCATACGCTCCTGCGATTCTGATAGCAGGATCTCGTAAGGCTTCATATTGGCCTGGCGGGTAGGTACCAAATCCAGGTCGATACGCATACCGTGTTCGCCTTTGGCGCTCATTTCGGAGTTGGAGCAGATGATACCGGCAGCACCCATATCCTGCATACCAACCACGGCACCGGTTTTAATAACTTCTAAGGTAGCCTCTAACAACAGTTTCTCCTGGAAAGGATCGCCTACCTGTACGGCAGGAAGATCGTTCACCGAATCTTTACTGATATCCTTCGACGCGAAAGCCGCGCCATGGATGCCATCTTTACCTGTGGCAGAACCTACTATGTAAACAGGGTTACCCACGCCGTATGAGGTTGCAGAGACGGTTTCGCCCGCCTTAACAATCCCTGCCGACATGGCGTTCACCAATGGATTAACGTTGTAGCAATCGTCAAAAAACAATTCGCCGCCAACGGTTGGGATGCCAAAGGCGTTGCCGTAGTGGCTGATGCCTTTTACCACGCCCTTAACCAGCCACTGGGTTTTCTCCAGTTTAAGGTCGCCGAAGCGCAGGGAATTTAGCTGGGCAATGGGCCTTGCACCCATGGTGAATATATCGCGGTTGATACCGCCCACGCCTGTTGCCGCACCCTGGTAAGGTTCAAGGGCCGACGGGTGGTTATGGGATTCTATTTTGAAGGCGCAGCCAATGCCATCGCCAAGGTCAACCAGGCCGGCGTTTTCTTCACCTGCTTTGGCCAGCATGCGGTCGCTGTCTTTAGGCAGGGTTTTTAGCCAGGTGATGGAGTTTTTGTACGAGCAGTGTTCGCTCCACATTACCGCGAAGATGGATAGCTCGGTAAAGTTGGGCACGCGCCCTAATATCTCTATAATACGTTCAAATTCTTCGGGTAGTAAGCCTAAATCTTTGGCGGTTTCAACGGTGGTTAATTCCTGGTGCTCCAAGGTAATATTGTTTTATTTTGAAAGGATGCGCAAAATTAGGAAAAAAAGCGGAAAGGCGAAAGGAAGTAGATAGTATCAAGTAGTTAGTAGTTAGTAGTTAGTAGCAAGTAGTTAGTATCAAGTAGCAAGACAAATAGCGGCTATGCCAACCTTCCCCTCCTTCTCAGACTTTCAGACTCTCCCCCCGTCTTGATACTTGATACTAACTACTTGATACCCTCTAAAAAGCGTTCCATCGGAACACCTGGTACGCCCGGAACGGCGTGGAACGCCTTTGCGCTGATTATCAACACTTTAGATTTTATCAAAACAGCACATGGAACACTATTTATACTGGCTATCAGGCATTTAAGCTTTTGATAAATTTACACTTTTTACTCAAATCTGGTCCCTGAAGTATCAAAATGAGCCCAACATATCGTACTTTTTCTTTTGTCTTTTGTCCGAACATCCTTTGTCCGAAAGTCTTTTGTCCATCTATCCAGATACCTGCTATCAAAACCTAATACCATACCGGAGCTTCACTTTTAAAGCAGGCGTCTGTTTTTTTTCAGGCTTTGCCTGTTATCTATAAAAGTAACCAATTCTATAATTTTGCTCCGGGGTTTAATACGGTAGATTACCGAAATTTGCGGTATGATGACCCCTATATAGGTGTGTTTTGTTTTATAAGTTTTACGTGCAATAAAAGGTTCTTTGGCCAGGGTATCAAGATACTGGAAAACCCTTTCAATAAATTTCTTTGATTCTACCTCGGGCCAGTTTTCCAAAAGATAGTCAATATTCCGTTGAAAGGTCTCGCCGGCTTTTTCAGACCAGATTATTGTCATTTAAAACCGAATCTTTTTTTTGCCTCTTCATGGCTGAATGACTTACCATTATCTAATTGTGCCAGGCCCTCTTCAACATCGGCCTGTTGTTTTTTGCTCAGGCCATCAAACCAATCCAAATCCCTGTTATCAATCAAAGCTTTAATATCTTTAATTAAGCTAACATCATCGGTGTTTATAATTTGCTGTAATACATTTAGTTTTTCTGCCTGTATATTCATATCTCAAATTTAACTATTATTTCTAAAATAATCATGTACGCTATGCCTTTGTTAGTGTTATCTTCATTACACAAACAACGTAGACTCCCATCCTGATACCCGATACTAAAACCCGATACCCATATTATCCTCGTCTCAAATCTCATATCTAATCCAGGGGTCGAGAATAATCAGGAATTATAGAGAAAAATCAAGAAAAATGATAATAAAAACAGCTTGCCTCTTGAGTTAACTCTTTTTTATTTAGTCAGCTTGTTTAACGCGTCATGGTGACAAAACAGTGTCACCATTTTTGCTTTAGTAGGTGTGTAAATTTGTAAGGAACGGGGATCGGGTTATCGGGGTCGGGTGGCGAGGTGCGGGTTATCGGGGTCGGGTGGCGAGGTGCGGGATCGGGTTTTGGTTAGTCCCTTTAATGCACCTTAACGACTCCTAACTTTATCCCGCAATGCACCCCGTTACCACAACACGAACCCCGCAACTTCACCATACAACAACAACAACAACAACAACAACGAACCACGCAACACGAACCACGCAACACGAACCACGCAACACGAACCACGCAACACGCAACACGCAACACGAACCACGCAACACAAACCACATGCAAACATCAGAAAGACCACCCATCATCGAAAGCCTCCGCAACGAGATCCGCGGAATCATTCCCACAAGCAGCAACACGAACCACGCAACACGAACCACGCCCCCCTCCACTCCCGACCCTGAAACGGTTGCCGACCTGTTCCATATCCACTCCCTTAACCAGTGGATGACCATGGAAAAAGAAAGCGATCAGCCCCAGATGCTGTTCGACAGGTTTTGGATAGAGGGCGAACTGTGCATCCTGTTTGCCGATACCAATATGGGTAAAAGCATCCTGGCCGTGCAGCTGGGCGATAGTATTACCCGCGGCAAGTCCATCACAGGTTTTCAGTTAGGGGCAAAACCCACGCCCGTACTGTATATCGATTTTGAGCTTAGCTCCAAACAGTTTGAGCAGCGGTATACCGGTAAAAACGGCACCTATAAGTTCGACGACAATTTTCACCGCGGCGAGTATAACCAGCTGAGCATGCTCCCCATCGATCAAAAAAATTACGATGATTATGTTATCGGCGCGCTCACACGCGGTATTAAAACTACCGGCGCCACGGTGCTTATTATCGATAACATTACCTGCCTGCGCAAAGGCACCCAAAGCGCCAACGAGGCCCTGCCCCTCATGAAAAAGCTCAAATACCTTAAAACCCGCCACGGCCTCAGCATCCTGGTACTGGCACATACACCAAAACGCAATACCGCCATCCCCATTAGCCGCAACGACCTGCAGGGCAGCAAAATGCTCATGAACTTTTGCGATAGCGCCTTCGCCATAGGCGAAAGCCAAACCATGCCGGGGTACCGTTACCTTAAACAAATAAAACAACGCAGCACCACCGAAACCTACGGGGCCGATAACGTTTGCCTGCTGAAGCTGGAACACCGCGACAGCCTGCTCCAGTTCACCCTCACTGCTCACAGCGCCGAACACAGTCACCTGCGCCGGCCCGACCAGCAGGACCGCGACCGCACCGCCCGCCAGGTTGCCGATCTGCACCGCCAGGGCTACAGCCAGCGCAAAATAGCCGCCAAACTCCAGTTAGGCCTGGCCACCGTAAACCGCATGATCAGCTGGGCAACGGGTGGGGAATAGCTTTTGGAGTACGGATGTTAGGACAGGAGTAAGGATGTTCGGATAAAGGAACAAGGACAAAGGATGTTCGGACAAAGGACGAAGGACAGCAATGCTCTTTCGTCCCCTTCAGGGGACGGAATGGGCTTTTTTTCCCTCCCTCGGGAGGGGCGCGATAGCCATGAGCGCAAAGGCAGGGAGGGGTTTCTCCACCCTGCAAATCATTTTGACTTTTGAATTTTGACTTTTGAATTTTGACTTACCCATGGCTGTCATGGTGAGCCTGTCGAACCATAGTGGGCAAAGGCCTTTCTGCGCGAGTCTTCGACAAGCTACCCATGACGCATTGGAATTTACATAAACATTCGCTTGAACGCCGGCTAAGACTCACCCGGCCGACGCTGCGCTGGGCCACCCTCTCTCCGGCTGAAGCCGCAAAGAGGGTGAAACCCGTTTTTTTTATTTTTTTGCCCCTCTATGCGACGCAGTCGGAGAGAGGGGAGACGGGCGTAGCCTCGTCGGGGTGAGTCGTCGCCGCCATGCGATAGACCTCATCCCCCCTCCTTAATTTTCTGCAAGCCCTTCATTAAAGAACTTTTCAATTTCGTTCATGGCGTTTTCAAGTCCGTTCTCATTCCTTATTTGCTGACCAATAGCCGCCGCATTGTTCCGTACTTCATTGGTTTGAATTTTTGTTAATGCCGAAATCAGCTTATCGGCATGGAGCTTTTTAACCGGGATATGAACCCCAAATTTCATTCGTTCGGCTATTTTCCCCCAGGTTGGCTGGTCGGTGTAAAACGAAATGATAACTACCGGTAAGTCGTTTCGCAGCATTGCCGCCAGCGTACCCGCACCACCGTGAAACACGCCTGCTTTGCATTTTGGTAAAACAGCCCCGTGGTTTACATATTTGGTTACAAACAGGTTTTTATGCGCCGGTAAGTTTTCAAAAAGCGACCAGCCTGTACAAAACAAAATCCGCTCATTGGTTTTGTTTAACATGGTGTTTAAAATGCTTATAAACTTTTCGGTATTGCCAACACCGTTACTACCAAAGCCAATGTATATGGGTTTATCGCCTTGCTGCAACCAATCATTTAAGCCAGCCGGGGTTTCTTCCCTAAAATGGCCCGCTCTTTTTTGTTCGGGAACGGTTAAAAAGCCGGTTATTTTATGGTTATCGTCCCAATCTTTGGGTTGAGGGATCAGGCTGGGGCTTAAGCAATATAAGTCGAGCGGCTTTTGCTTGCCAATATAGTTTATAAGGTTTTCCTTTAAAATGGGCAGGCCTAATTCTTGTCTCCATTCGTTGGTCTCTTTCTTTACAAATTTCCAGAAAAACAGGTGTGCCAGCTTATAGGTAAGCTTATTATACCAGGGGAAATTCAGGAAATCAAAATCGCCCAAAGGGAATTCAGCTGTAGGGACAACCGGCGGCATAAAATAGGTTAGCGCAATTTTTTTATGTTGCTTTTCTGCAATCGCGCTTGTAATTGGCAGCGTTGCAGCGTTGGCTATAATAAAATCAACCTGGTTAATTCCCGCTATATAGCTTTTGCGTAAGGGTCCCCTTATTTCATGAAGTGCCTTAAAAAAGCACTTCATCAGCTTAATGGTATTCTCTGTTTTTAATACGCTTTGCCCTTCCGGCGAATTCATCATTTCCTCGGCATCTCCATACAGCGGATGAAAATCAAGGCCATAGCCCTCTACTAATTCCTTGAAATTTTCGGGAGCCGCAATAATTACCTGGTGTTTTTTGTCACTAAGGCCTAAAGCCAAAGCAATATATGGCTGTATATCGCCCCGTGTTCCGTAAGTAAAAATCCCTATGTTCAATTGTGGTTGGTTTATTTACAAAGGAACTGATACAAAAGGATTTCTTTTAGTAATTGTTAAAAAATTAATGGGTGGTATAAAGTAACAATAGGCCTGGAATGACGGCGCCGACTTCTCCCCCAGCGGGGGAACAGCTTTGTAGCAAAAAACAAAAATGAAGTTCCGTGCCAGAGGTACGGAACCTTAGGTAACGTACCTCTGGCACGCAAAAGAGGCTAATTTATTTGTGCTACAAAGCTTTTGCTCCCCTGGAGCAGCCTATCAGCCTCCTAACTTGATAACATTGCCGGAACGAAGCACTGCCAAAACACCGTTTCTACACCCCGCAAATCATTTTTGACTTTTAACTTTTGAATTTTGACTTACCGATGGCGTTCCCTGCGGGCCGGGCTTTCTGCTCATACGCCTGCAGGCATTACCGCACTTGGCCGGTATCCGCGTCAATCCCTAACGCTTTTGTCTGAAACCGGAATTTACAGAATTAAAGAATGAATAGAATGAAACTACAGGGATTTCCGTCATGTCAAATTACCAATATTTGCACACAATACAGACCGAATTTTATGAAAAAAAAGATCCATTTTGTAATAATTAGTTAAATAATTCCATGTTATTTTTATATAATATTTTTTTATTTATATTTGATAACCCAATATTAATTACAACCTAACCAATCATAAACCTAACAAAATCTATAAATTATTAATTAATAGAAAATTATAGTATTTCGAGATCATACGGCTCGTCGTTACTATATTTAAACCTGGCTTGTAAACATGTCTATGGCGTAACTGGCAGTCGGTATGTAATTGGCAATAGATACGGAAGAACTTGTAATTTTTGAGAATAAGATACTTTAACCATTTTATATAATATTAAATGAATAATTGGATAGGTTCTGTAACTGCGGGTACAACAGGCTCCTTGCCGCCTTATACATTTACCGGTACAGTATTAACGGCGGCTATAAATGGACCATTGCCGGCCCAAGATGGCTTTACATTGGGATTAAACGATACACTGCTTGTGATGAACGAAACAGGGACCAATCAAGTAAATTGCGGTGCCTACGTATTGACGCAAGTGGGAGCAGATCCGAGTCCTGGCCCTGGGGCTCCCTGGAAATTAACCAGGATGCCTGATAGTAATACAGCGGCATTATTAGCGACAGCTGTTTATATGGTTATTAATGGCAATACTCTTGCATCGCAAATCTTTTATGTAAATGTTTATCCGATAACTCTGGGAACAACAGCTATTACTTTTGCTTCAATAAATGCTTCGACATATTTTTCAAACAGCTTTGTCGGCGTAGGTACTGCCAGTAATCCCATTGATTTATCGGGCAGCGTGGTTAAAGGAGTTGTTTTGAACCTTCCGGGAGCATCGGTAAATTTTGCTACAAGTGGAAATGTGGCTGTAGGTACTATAAGTGGAAACACTGGCCAGGCGACCTTAGCATCCGGAATAAGGGTTTTAAATATTTTAGGTGTAACAACGGCAAGCATAGCAATTATAACCATGGTTTCACCGGTGGGTACAGTTTTAACAGTTACTTATCAGGCTGTATGCACTACAAATACCCTTACCATACAAGCCAATATTGCAGCTGGTACTATCAATACCTTCGATGCTTCTACGTTGAATTTTTTAGTAATTAATTAATTTAAGCAAAATGACAAAATATTATGTAGCAAATTCGGGAAACGATTCAAATACAGGCTTGTCTCATGCACAAGCGTGGCTCACAATTAATCACGTTAATAGTGTCACACTTAGCCCTGATGATACCGTCGTTTTCCACTGTGGAGACGTATGGCATGAACAGCTTGTTATAAACTATTCAGGGACAGCTGCACACCCTATTAATTGGGGATCTTATGTTGATGTTGGTGATACTGTTACCACACCACCTCTTATATCAGGATTTAGTACCCTTTCTGGTTGGACACGAAATACTGATGGCGTTACGTGGCATGCCTCAAATCCAAATCTGAATACTTTTATTGCAACGTTGAATTCTCTGGTCAACACGGGTAACGATTATGCCGATAACACTTATGTCAATATTGCACTAACCACCAACGGAATGGGCACGAATGCAAGGGCAAAGATTGTTGTTTTAAGTGGTAAGGTAACCGCTGTTACTATTACTGCTCCTGGCTTAGGTTACGCTGTGGGAGATAACCTTTCGGCAGCAATACCGGGCGGTAGTGGATTTTCAGTATCCATCGCCACTATTGGCCTCAGTATTACAGGAACTCCTTATAAGAACCTTAATATAGCTACGTTGGCTGGAAATAATCAGCCTATTGGCAGGTTTCCGGCAATTAGAAGTACAACGGGTACATGGATTAAAAAAATTAGCTCACTTTTTATAACTGTTGGAAGTTCTACAATTTTTACCTCCTATAGTCATGGGTTGGTGATTGGTAATATTATTACTTTTTCCACAACAGGGGCTGGGTACTTGCCTTCGGGGTTGGCAACAGGCACACCAGGCGGACCAGGCGCTACTTATTATGTAATTGCAGCCGGTTTAACAGCCGACACATTCCAATTGTCGTCAGTATCGTCTACAGGTACTTCGGTAAGTACTTCAGGGTTATACTCCGGGCCAATTACTATTAGTGTTAGCAACGGGACTAATTATAATATTATTAGTTCGGTGCTATTGGGTACATTTTCCGTTACTATTGCCTCTCCCGCTGTATTTACGTTAATGTCTCACGGACTTACTACAGGAACGCCCGTTAAACTTTCAACTTCCGGAGCACTCCCTGATGGATTGTTGCCAGATACAATATATTATGTAATATCTACTGGAGGCGATACATTTGAGCTTTCTGATACCTTGGGTGGTTCGGCTAAAAACACAAGCGGATCGCAATCCGGGGTCCACTCAATTACAATAACCGGCGGAACAAGCGTTGGTAATAATACGGCTATTACCGATAGTATTACAGTTTTCCCTCATGATTCTACCGGTTCTACTGTTGATTTTAATGGCGGCGAAGTGGTTATTCGCAAGCAAAATTGGATCCTTGACCGCGGGCTTATTAATGCATCCACTTTGTCGGGCATTATTAATTACACCGCCGAAGTTAATGCCAATTACCGCCCTGCAGTAGGTTGGGGTTATTTTATTCAAAATCATATTGGCTGTTTATCGGCCTTGGGAGATTGGTGTTATGATAGTTCGACCAATGTACTTACTATGTATTTTGGTAGCAGTACACCTTCCCTATATGAAGATGGCGTTAAAGCATCTCAGTATTACAGTAATGTGCTCATATTACCAGGGCGGAGTTACAATACTTTCACAGGAATAAAATTTGAAGGAGCAAATCAATTTGGAATTTCAGGTGGGTCAGGTTGTTCTAACATACAGATTACCAATTGCGGTTTTGACAACATAGGCCAGGATGCCATCAATTTTATTTCACCTAATGCCCTTACTGTCTCGGGATGTTCGATTACGAACGTAAATAATAACGGTATAACCTTAAGTTTTCCAATAGGGTGTATGATTACCAACAACACGTTTAACAATATACATCAGTATGCCGGTATGGGACAATGTGGTGATGGTTGTGGCATAGGAATAATTATAGGCCCACCGCCCAATAGCCTGGCAGGGAATCCAATTACAAATAATAACAACACTATTACTTTAAATAAACTAACAAATTTAGGGTATAGCGGAATATCATTCCAGGGGGACGGTATACTGGTGCAAAATAATTACGTAGATAATTTTTGTTTGACTAAAGACGATGGCGGTGGCATTTATTCACAATCAACAACAAGATGGGTTTACAAGTCAGGTCGTAGCATTATTAATAACCTTATATTAAATGGCATTGGAATGAGAGCGGGAACCGTCAACTCAAACCCATCTGTAATTGGCATTTATTGTGATGATGGCTCAAGTGATTTATTGCTATATAATAACACCTGCGCGTGCATAGCAGGCCCAGGGATACAAGCTCATAATACAGATAATCTTAATATATTACATAACAATATTTACGATGCGCCCAAGTACTATAACCCGAAGATCAAGGCTGCCTTAAATTTAGTTAATGACAATAATAATTATGGAAAACTACAAAATATTAATATCGAAGGGAATGTGCTATGGGGAACAGTAAAAAATAATTTGTTAGTAATGAATATGAGCTATGGTACAAATGTTCTCACAGCAACAGGAGATTATAATTATTATCACAGACCTATAGGAAAGGACAACTTCTTTTTTTATAAAACACTATGGGGTGGTGGTGTTGTAAGTAACATATTATATTCAAAAAACGGTTGGCAGAACCTGTTTAATATCGATAATAATTCAAGAGACAGATTGCCTATCGCGACCAGATACACTTATGTATTAGGAGCAAATGTTTTCATACAGAATTTTAGTGACGACTCTTCAATAAAGCAACCTTTTTCGACAACCCCGGGAAACGCAAGAGCTCTGCAAAAATGTACATTAAGCTTAGAAAGTGGCGTGTTTGACGGACAATCTGTTTTAGTTAGGCCGGAAGATGATAAATTGGATGCTGTATTTTATATAAATGCGGGAAGTATATCGTCTTCAAATCAATATGTTCTTAGTTTTAGCTTAAAAGGGGGTGTTACAGTAGGGGCCATCGGTGTTTATTTAGATCGCACAGCAACCCTGGATTCAAGTTTATATAATTATGTGCCGATATGTACCAATAGAACAGAAAATACCGTGTTATTTGATGTTAATCTAACCGTGTCAGAGCAATTTCTGGCATTTAGAATACCAGCGGGGACAGGGCCAATACATTTGGATAATATAATATTTTCTCAGGCTACTATAACAGCGCCTGATTTAACTGGCGTAATCTTTTATTGTAATCCAACAGATACAGTTATTACTAAACATTTGCCTCGTGATTATTGGGATGCGCGTTATAATTATTACCCGGCAGGAAATCTGTTTTTGCAACCCTATACCTCAGTAATATTAACACCGGCAACACCACCAACATTTCAACCGTAAAGTCGCCCAATTTATTATTGAATCGTAAAGTGCAAAACAAATTACTGCGCGTATAAGTAAAAGTCATTCATTGACGAAGTAATCGAAAAAGCTGTTAACCAACAATCCTGTTTGTGACTAAAGGATTATTACACCCACTATTTCAAGCGCCCGTGCTTGTGGCTTTTTTGCTAAGTAATGAATATGCAAATCCTGGATGTTAATTTCATTCGGGATTTTATTCTCCGGCTGCCGCAAGCGTCCCCGGCTTGTGGCCCGCATGCTAAGTATACGCTATGCCTTTAGGACAATCACCAATCTTTCACGTAACGCAAATCTTCTCGTATCACCCTTTAGGCTGATGGGTCGGTGTTTCTCATGAAAGCAGAATTTTCAGACTAAGAAGGTCACAAAAAGGATTGTTTTAAATATATGTTAAGAGGAGAGAGATTCCAATTTAAAGCAGGCGCCTGTTTTTCTTCAGACTTTGCCTGTTATCTATGAAGGTGACTAATTCTATAATTTTGCTCCGGGGTTTAACACGGTAGATGACCGAAATTTGAGGAATAATTACGCCGATATAGGTATGTTTTGTTTTATAAGTTTTACGGGAAATAAAAGGTTCATTGGCCAGGGTATCAAGATACTGAAAAACCATTTCAATAAACTTTTTTGATTCTGCTTCGGGCCAGTTTTCCAAAAGATAGTCAATGTTCTTTTGAAAGGTCTCGCCGGCTTTTTCAGACCAGATTATTGTCATTTAAAACCAAATCTTTTTTTTGCATCTTCATGGCTAAATGATTGGCCATTATCTAATTGTGCAAGGCCTTCCTCAACGTCGGCCCGTTGGCTTTTGCTCAATCAATCAAACCAATCCAAATCCCTGTTATTAATCAAAGCTTTAATATCTTTAATTAAGCCAACATCATCGGTGTTTATAATTTGCTGTAATACATTTAGTTTCTCTGCCTGTATATTCATATCTCAAATTTAATTATTATTTCCAAGATAACGGCGCCTTTGTTAATGTAATCTCTCCCTTCGCTGCCGCCTCCAGGGTTGTGCGCCCGCATGCTAAGTAATACGCCATGCCTTTAGGGCAATCAAGTTTGTTATCAACCTTAATCCTCTCGTACTACTCTTTTGCCCGGTTCATTTACCCGCCAGCTAGCCACCCCGGTATTTATTGAAACGCCGGCGAAAACAGTTTGCGATAGCCGGAGGAACTTATAAACCAGTACACTAATGAACCTTCGTAGTTTTAATATGGGCGAAATCTTCGGGTTTGGTAAAATACTCAAGCCCTAAAATTAATAATGTCGAAGTCAAAAAATTCACCTTTTGTATTATTGGCAATAGGTCCCAATTACTGGTGCCACACAGGTATACACCGTAATAAAAAAACAACAAACAAATGATACAAAGCAACTTAAATAAATGAAGCCTTGTTTTCAGGATAAAAATCGTGATAACAACTATGCCCGACCAAAACAAGGTGGTTGATATTATCAACATTAAATCGTGATAACGTGTTACGGTTAAAAACGTAAAAACAATATTGGCCAACCCGCCATATTTGAGTATAACGCCTGCATTTTTTTCGGGTAGTTTTTTCCCATATGAATAAAAAACAGGGCATAACTACACGGGAAAAGGATCATTCCCGAGTATGCCCAAATCATGGCAGGGTTTTCGGCGCCGTTTAACGCCCTTTTTCCAAACAGGTTGCTTATAAAATTTTTTGTCCAGCTAAAGCCAACAGTAGTTTCATCATACATGGTGCCGCCCGGGTAAACCGAAATTGCTATCGCCATTAAAATCAAAGAAATTACTACTCCCGCTAAAACTGAATATTTTTTAATCATTTGCCCAATGTGTAGGTTTATAAATTGCCGATAAGATGCAATTGCCGCCCGATTGTTACTAATTTGTTTTGGGCGGCAATGCAGGCACACCATATATACCATATGCATGTTTTTCCCAAACCTTTAAAGGGATAAGCTTTCCGCGTTCAAAATCGTCGTAATAAATAGCGTAGGTAGCCGCATTTACCCTAAACCTGTAGTGGGCAAACAAATGGTCCATAGCATCATCGCATACCGAAACATTGTAGTAATTTTCCTTTACCGTAGGCGTGCTTTCTATATAAGCTTTTAAGGTGTGCTTTTCTTTAGCATGTTTTGCCATATATTTCCTGGCCCTTATAATCTCCGGTAACGAGTTTATCAGCTTTAAAACTTTCTTTTCCTGTTTATTTGTACCAATGGCGTCCTGGGCTTCTGCCACGGTTGTGAGCAGCGTTAAAATGAAAAGGAGTATCAGCAAGCGTTTCATCAGTTTTTTAATTAAAAATAGCTACAACTTGTACATCGTCGCAAGTTTAATCATCAAAATTAATGCGCTGTTCGATTTCTCCGCTCCGGCAAGTGCTTTTCGTTGGCGGGCACCACAGCCGGCACCTGGTGTTAAGTTAATGGTACCCAGTCGTAGTCAAAAGATAAATTTGTTTATTCCTGACTTAGAACTTAAGACTTTGGGCTAAAGACTATCCGCCATTACATGATTAAGATAACGACACTATTTGTCGCTATCCACCCTTAGTTTTGTCATTTTTACACAGCGTAAAATCCCGAAATGCAATCGATATTTGTATTGTCAACAAAATTAAAACAACCTAAATAACATTTTATGAAAAGCGTATTTAAAACAGCCAATGTGATCAAACCGGCACTAATAACCGCCCTACTTTTTTTTACAGTATTGCAGTCTAATGGCCAGCAGCTTAAACCTGCCGCCAGCGGCTATGCGCCTGTTAATGGCATCAAAGTTTACTATGAGGTATATGGTGAGGGCAGGCCCCTTGTTTTACTGCATGGTGCTTTTATGACCATTGAGGGCAACTGGGGCCAATTGATCCCCGAGCTGTCAAAAACCAGGAAAGTGATTGCTATTGAATTGCAGGGACACGGACATACCCAGTATTCTGATAGAAAAATGTCACATGCTACTTTAGCAAGTGATGTGGAAGGCGTAATGGATTACCTGAAAATTGACAGCGCTGATGTTGCAGGATATAGTATGGGCGGCTCGGTAGCTTATAAGTTTGCAATACAAAGCCCTAAACGGTTAAGGAAATTAGTGATCATTTCTTCCACATATAAAAGTACTGGCTGGTTGCCCCAAATAACCAATGCGTTTAAAGGTTTTAAACCTGAATTTTTTAACAACACGCCTATGAAAACGGCATATGATGCCGTTGCGCCCGACAAAGCAAAATGGACAAAGTTTATTGAACAAATGATTGCTTTTGCCGGGGTGCCTTTTGACCTGGGTGACGCCAATATTGCGAAAATTACATCGCCGGTATTGCTTATCTCGGGCGACAATGATGGCCTGGACAAAGTGGAGTTGATGAAAACCTACCAATTACTGGGAGGCGGCGTATCTGCCGATTTGGGGCCGATGCCAAAATCGCGTTTGGCCATTGTTCCCGCGCAAAGCCATGTCAGCCTGATGATGCAGACCAAAACGATAGCAGGTTATTTGGATGACTTTTTAAAGTAACAAATGACACCTGGTATTTTTAAAAGAGGAATATTGATGTCAGATTTATCTATGAACTAATTATAACCAAATGAGAAAAATCAGAATTTTTGAGCATATCTCGCTGGATGGCGTGATAGAACATGACGGAGATTACACCTATGGCGCATGGACAACACCTTATCGGAGCCCTGCCGGAGCGGCAATGCTCCTGGAGGCATACGGGCCGAACTTCGACCTGCTGCTTGCCCGCCACACCTACGATATATTCAGCGGCTTTTGGCCTACTGCCGGAGATTTCCCGATGGCAAATGCCATCAACGCTGCAATCAAACACATCGCAACCCACAGGCCCAACAGCCTGGAATGGGGCCCGGTGCAGCATTTGGGCGAGGACATTATCCAGGCGATTCGTGACCTCAAGTCGACAGACGGTCCCGACCTGATCGTCGTGGGAAGTTCGACGCTAACATCGGTGTTGCTTGACCAGGGACTGGCCGACGAGGTTGTGCTCATCACCTACCCCGTTTTGCTTGGCCGGGGTAAACGCCTATTATCCGACAGTATTGATGCCCGGGAACTTGCTTTTGTAGACTCGAAAACCACGCCCACAGGTTTGCTCGTCAACACTTACCGACACGTTGGGCCGCTGAAATCCTAATATTTCACTAACTCAGGCGGCTGAGCGGGCGAGATTTAGTTATCGTCAATTTGTTCAGCCTGCCGGTATATTACCAGGCCCTTAAAAATAAAGCCCTGATATTAATATGTATCAGGGCTTTGTGCTTTGCCCCCCGGTTCGATCTTTGATAATTTAAAAGATGCTGATCTTTTTAAAAAGGAGTTCGAAAAGCTTCGTCCTCCCATCCTTGTTGTGTGTTCCCCTGCCGCCGACCAGGCTCGAAATCACAATTTCATTATATCTCTTCTTTTTAAGATATCTTAAAAACTTTCTTGTCGGCGTTGCCGTGCTTTGCCTTCACAAACGGCAATGTCGCCGACAGAACTTTTTTAAATTACTTTAATTAAAACTTTAAAACAATTTTCAATGAAAAAGACAATATTAAACGCTATTCTTTGCGTTTTGACTACAACCTTAGCTGTTTCATGTGCACCGGCAATAAAAGTAACTACCGACTACGACAAATCAGCAAATTTCGCAACTTACAAATCATTTAGCCTGTACAATTATGCAAGTACGCCCAACGTAAATGAACTAAACGCAAAAAGGATCTTGACTTCTGTGAGAAGCGAAATGATCAAAAAGGGGTACACAGAAGACAATTACAATCCAGATTTGATGATAGATGTGCTTAGTGTATTAAAAGATAAAAAATCTATCGATGTATCCAACAACGGCGGGCCTGCCGGTTTCTGGATGGGTGGAAATGGAAATGCCACAATCGGAATGTCCGACGCCAAAGATGGTTCAATAGTAGTGCATATAGTGGATGTAAATACAAAAATGCTGTTATGGGAAGGCGTTGGAAACGCAGCAATGACCAAACAACCAAAAGATCTTGATGAAGCTATCAACATTGCTGTAGCAAAAATCATGAATGGTTTCCCACAGATTGGTACAAGTATATTACCACAGGGAAAAGCAAAATAGATATTGCATTAAAAGATTTTAAGGACAAACTGATAGTAGTTACCGGAGGACGCTTAAACCCTATCCTCCGCTTTTCGTCAAAACTACAACAGTTCAGATTTACCCAACTTCAAATTTTTGAACAATGAAAGCGAAATTAAACACCATAAAAAACGACATCTACCGTGTATTTATATTGGGTAATGCCGATAACGTACAATTAGCAAAAGCATACTTTTTATTAGCTATCCCGCTTTTAACAGTAATTTTTACTTTAGGGCATTTTAAATACTAATCCTAACAGGTTCATCCTGGCAGGATCACTACCGAAAAGTTGAGCAGGCCGAGTTACATAGAATCTCGGGGTTCCCCGCGTTTTTATTTCGTACCAGCACATTTGCAAAAAACAGCCCCATTCCGGGGCTGTTTTCATTTACCTGTTTCCCAGCTACTATACCCGTAGTCTGCAACAGCGATATCGTTATTCACCCCAAACAAAGCACCATGTTGGGAAAGTGCCATACCAGCACTACCTTATTAACGGCCTGTATAATCCCCCTTTAACCCGCCGATCCTCTTAAATCATTTCACCCCCTGTTTTTACAGTTTCGCCCCTTTTACACTTTTCCGCTGCCTTTTGCAACCCATATTTGCAGGGTATAAACAGGCATGAAGCTTAGACAGAAAAACGAAACAGGCATTCCGCCTGTTCAATCCCTTTTCGGAAGCTTAGCGTTGTTTGTAAAACCGAGGCCTTGTTTTAAGGTCATACATCAAAAGAGGTTAAACTTTTAATAAAAGCGGTACAAAAAATGAAAAACATATTAGTTAATGTAAGTCTGTTATTTTTAATGCTATCGGCATGTTCAAAAAGCGGCAACACTACCAACACCCCGCCGCCGGATGATGACCTGCAGGGGCCTATTTCCCGCCCCGCATCGGGATACGGCGCCGATGGCGCCTACCAGGTTGCCGAAATCAGTTTTCCCAATCCCGAATACGCGGGCACCAGCGTAACCATTTTTTACCCCGCCGGTACCAGCACGCCCAGACCAACCATTTTTTACGCGCACCCCTACGGTGGCGAAAGCAAGGAATACAATCGTGGTCTGTTTGAATTTATTGCCAAAAAAGGCTATGTGGTAGTGTTTGTTCCTTACGCGACCAATGATATCAGTATCGATCATCGTTACTATACCCTATGGACCGGCTTTACCAAAGCCGCGGCAGATTATCCTAATATTATTGACACCAAAAAAGTGGGTTTTATGGGGCATTCTTTCGGCGGCGGGGCTTCCATAGGCCTGGGCTACAAGGCATTTACCCAAAACAATTGGGGACAAAATGGCCGCTTCCTGTTCACCATGGCGCCCTGGTACAGTTACCAAATTACCCAGTCTCAATTGCAAAGCTTTCCGGCCAATACCAAAATGATAAGCCAGGTTTATGATGAAGATGTGATTAATGACCACCGCCTGGCCATTGATATTTTTAAAAACATCAATATAGCCAACAGCGAAAAGGATTTTTATTACCTGAAACCTGCTACAGTGGCCGGTTACAATTACACCACGTACCACACACTGCCCAATTCGAGAAACGCGTATGATGCTTATGACTACTACGGCGTATACAGGCTGCTTGACGCGCTGATGGATTATAGTTTTAACGGCAGTGCCGCCGGCAAAAATGTGGCACTGGGCAATGGCTCGGCCCAACAGGTGGCCATGCCGGGCTATAATGGTCAATTTATGGCCCCGCTTGAGGTTACCGATAACCCCAGCCCCAAATACAGCCAAAGTAAATATGAGTTCTCTTGCGGAAGCCCAATCAACCCAAGAAGCGCTAACTGTAATTAGCAGACAAACACCAAAAACACCATACCACAAAAAACTAAATCAATATATTATCAACTACAATAAAATCACTATGAAAAAAAAATCGTTATTCGTCATGCTCTCTGTTTCACTGCTTGTATTTGCCTGTAAGCCAAAAAACGGCGCCGGCGAAGCTAATGGCAAAACCGATAGTACAGTTAAACAAGATGCCCCGAAAGAGACTGTGGCCCATGCCGATGTGCCGGCCGGTAACGCCCCAAAAACGTACGCAATATCGTTTACGCCCGATAGCGCCCTACTTGGCAAACAAAAAGAAGCAAGCATAAAAATAAGCCCGGTAAGCGCAACAGACCTAAGCGACCCGGACGGAAAATCGGAAGGGATTGAGATGACCTTTAAAATTATGGTTACCAACAAAAATAAAATTGGCGGCAACAGTGTTGGTGTTTCACCATCGGATTTTAGGTTGGTGCTTGATAATAATACCTCCATATCGCAAACGTCCGGAGGGTACGTTTCTGCCGAAGCCGAATCTACAAAAGAATCAAACGAGATAACTTACCGTTTACCAACCGGCACCAAACCCAAAACATTGAATTTGTTTTATGACGAAACAAGGGCAGCCGTAGGTGTGAGTTTAAAATAACACGGGCGTTTATAAATGCGCACGCTTTTAATATCGAACACTGATAGTAATTTTCGGTGTTGGACATTCGAAATTCGGTGTTCGATATTATTTGTACTCCTTTTTGAGATAAGGTCGCCAAAGCCAAAGAGTTTTTAAGCAAACTCCCTCTTTCAAACAATTTAACAAAGAAAGAAACATCCATAAAAACGATAAGGAAAAGAGGTTGGCTCAAAAGCACATTCTACCTTTTAAAAATGGTTTCAGGTCTTTACTAAACCAATCAGGACTGTCATCATGAATAATAAGTTGGTTGGTTTCCTTCTCGTAGTTAGCCACTAATATCAATTCGCCATGATTATTTGAGTCCAGCAAAACCAATTCATCAATCATATAAAAATTGCTTTTCAATAAGGGAATTGTATTGGCGTACATCTCACGGATAACTTCGGGCTTTACCAGGTGCCGGCCGCTTTCATACCGTTCTTTAGCACGTGTCAAACATAAATTTATATCATCGGTAAAAAACAATATTACATGAAGCTTATTTTCGTGCCGGAAGTTTTTTGTTGAAAGTATATATTGATACTGATGGATATATCCAAGATTTAGCTCGAGTGCAAAATCCTCATTCCGAATAAGTTTTTGACGTATTGTGTTTCTCACACGATGAATAGAATACTCGTTATAGTCGGCATATCCTTGTGCTTTGTATTTAAAGCGCATTTCATCCTCATTCAAAATATCCAATTCAGGATCAATAAACTCATCACCGCTGGTGCTTTTGCCTATCCCTGGCGGACCGGCAATAATATAAATAGCCGACATTTATTTTAAAACCTTGGTGCTCCCATCGGCATACTCCGCTATAAAATTCCCCCCTTTTTTATAAACCATGGGCTGGCCTATTGAAAAAAGATAAGCCTTGGCTCCCTTTTGCATACTGCTAAGCCACTCCCCCCGCTCGGCAGGAGACATCAACCAGGGCTTCTTTATCATTTTGCCCTTTTTAACCATTAATTCTAAAGGAATATCCTGTTCCATCGCAAATTCAGTATAATCAAAAATACAAAATAACCAGATAGTTTTTTGTATTTTTTTATAACTCTGATACCTAATGTTAAGTCAACAGTACTAGGTCGTAAGTCTAAAGTTGTTTTTTATTGGCTTAGAACTTAAGACTTTGGGCTAAAGACTATCTGTCAATTTATCGTTGACACCGCATTAGTGCCAACGCCCCCCTTAAAAATCCGGGTTAATACTAAACTTAATGCCGTACTGGTTTACGCCGGGATGATCAAGGTAGTTGAAACGTTTGATGACATCAACCCGCAGCAGTTTAAATATATTCCCTATGCCAACGCCCGCCTCAATGTAGGGGGTGCTGCCCAGGGCGTAGGTGCCATTGGCGTTGCCCAACGCGGGAGGCAGGTTGTACAGGTTGGCGGAGAGCAGCGGATTATTCTCATTGCGTAAACCACCGTATATGGCTTTAAACGAGATAAACTCGCGCCATTTAAGATGTTCGATCAGGGGGATCTTGTTCAGGAAAAAGCCGTTGAAGGCATGGGTTATATTGATGCCCGCGTAATGGTCGCTCACAAATTCCAGGTAGTTCATGTTGTTATAGCCATCGGGATTGTACCGTAACGACTGATTGGCCGGGGGAATATTGAGCAACGGGAACGGCACTTTGCCGGTGATGAGGGTACCCAACAGTGTAACATCGGTAAAGCCTAACTGCGAAAGGTAAAAGCGCTTGTAAATATTCGCCGAGATATTATTGTAATCATAAGCCCCGTTGAGCAGGCCGGCAAAGCCATGGTTAATTTGTAAGTTAAAAATGGGGTATTTGCTGTAAATGGTATGCCGTTCGCGCGGGCCTTGTATAATTTGCTCGTGGGGCGCATACCGCAGGCCCAGGGCAACTTCGCTGGTTGTGAGACTGTTGATCAGGCTGTTATCATTATTTGATTGAAACAGCAACGTACCGGCAGGCCGCTGGTTCCAGTTGCGGAAGGCCAGGTTGTACGAGAAATGATTTTCAAAATCCTTAACATAGGCCACCGTAAAAATGCGGTTATACAGCCAGTAATTGGTGGTACCGGTATGAAACGATGTAAGCGCGGCCTGCTGATTGCTTACTGCGAAGCTTTGCCCCGGCAGGTCCACATCATACCGGTAGCTTATTTTAAAATAGTCGTTAGGATAAACGTATGGTGCTGTTTTATTTAAAGAAAAATAGGTTACTAAATTGTATTTAGCTTTCTTATCTTTTATACCGTAGGCTGTATAGCCCTCCAGGAAAATGAACCTGCTGAGTTTGGGCGTTGTGCGCCCACCCACCTGGAAACGGGCGCCCTCCTGGTTATCATAAGCAAAAAACGATCCTATTGGCCCCAGTTGGGTAGGCCCCACGCTTGCAAACCCGCTGGTAAGGGTAGCAGCTATCCAGGTTAGTTTTTTAAAAGAAGGCATGCCCTCCAGCCTGTTGATATTTGCGTACAGTTGCGATTGCTGGGTGGTAAGACTGTCGGCCCGGTGCTGCGCCCAATAGGCGGTATCGGGCTTGCTTGAATTTGGCGCCGTTTGCTCGCTTTTACCTTCGTAAAACTGGGCTGCCTGCGGCTGGTTTAGCTTGTAATTATCATAGCTCACGGTACGCCGGCCATATACGGCGGTACCTTTATTTTTCATAACACCAAAGTCGGCCACCACATCGCTCTTTTTAAGGTAATAGCGCCCATCGGCGTGCGGTTCAAAATCAAGATTGATTTTGAGGCTGCGCATAAAGTTGATATTAATTTGCTTGTTAACATTCAGTTCGCACGATTCCACGGCGTAACGCCCATCCATCGTGATCAGGATGCGGCCCTCAAAAAGGAGGTCGCCTTTATTGCGTGGTGTAAAGCTGAGCTCGATCAGTTTACCTTTTTCGGTTTGAATGGTATCGGTAATAAAAAATTTATAATACTGCGGCGAATGGTTGGCAATGGGGCTCAGGAACTGGTTGGTAATTATAAAGATGTTGTTTTGGTAGATATCGATGGTATTACCATACAGGCGGTTAAAGTAAATAGCCAGCCCAACGGTATCAGTAAACTTAATAATATTAACTTCTTTTTGGGCGGTTAAAACCCTGATAGATTTGGGCGGGTTTTTACGGTAATAATTTTGAGACAGCTTCTCGCTAAAATAAACCGGCAGGGAAGTTTCCTTTTGCCCGTTTATTTGCAGCGTGGTATCAATCATGAATTTATACTTACTGAAAAACTTGCCATTGATAAGCTTTGGCGACAGGTGAAAAAGCGACATATCTATGCGCTCGTACTGATCATACTGCAGGTAATCGGCACTTTCCATACGGTTTTGATCCTTATGGTCTATCACCTGCTGAATGAGTTCGACAGCGGGATTGTCTTTATTGCGGTAACGCTGTTTTCTACCCGATTTAATGGATACTTCCTTTAGCTCGGTTTGGCGGCTGCGCATCCGGATTTGAAAATTGTTAACCTGCCCCGGCTTAACAGCCCTGGTAACCGACTGATAACCCACGTACGAAAACCTAACCAGGGTGAACGCACCCGGCGCGCTTAACTGAAAATTACCTTGCTGATTGGAAGTTGCACCAAAACTACTGCCATTAAAAACAATGCTGATATAAGCCAGCGGCAAACCGGAAGCATCGTCGACAATATGGCCGCTCACAGTTGTAAAACGGTTGTTAGTTGTTTTTACACTATCCGTTTGCTGCGCGGCAGCATGTAATGAAAACAAAAGAAAAAAAATGAAGCAGCTGTTTGGCTTACGGGGATGTAAATTCCCGAAAAAACGACCTGCGCGCTGTGTCAGCAAAATTAGCTTAGTAGCGGGGTTATAAAAAGTTAGTGGCAAAAAAGTAAATAGCAAATTAAACACTTTAACGTTAAGAACAGTTTTGAAGTATTTATGTTTCCACATAATTATTAAAATGCGGGTTGCGCCAACAGGCCAAAACACTATGGGGCTGACGTTTATCAACTTGATTTTTCTTTACCTTTCAGCTTTTCTTTAAATTTTTGATCTTCTTTATCCTTCTTTTCCTGCGCCTTTTTTAGCGCTTCGGCCTTTTCTTTTTGTTCTTTTTGGGTAAGCGGTTGATTTTTTGTCTTTTCGTCGGCCTTTCCTATACCGGCGCAACCTTTAAGACCACCGAGCAGGGTAAGCCAGATGGTTTTAAAGTAGGGAAAGTTTTTGGGACGGATAAAAGCGACATCGGCCACGCGGGGTATGGCTTTGCCGTTATCGGGGTTATCGCTTTTAAGGAGCAGCGCATTTGCCAATAGCGATTTGATGCCTTTTGTGGCGTAGCCTTTTTGATCGTCGGGCTTCAGTACATCAACCTTTAAGTTGTTGTACAAAAGCGTAACCTTGCCTGTAGATAAATGCCGGTTGCCATGGATATTGAAATCAAGACTGGTTACCCTGCCGGATGTAAAGCGCACCAATCCAAGCGGCATTACGGCGGCATTAACGTCGGCCAGGTTTATGGCGCCCAGGTGGCCTTTGTAGCTGTAACTATAGTCGTCATCGGCCAGGTTAAAACCAAAACTGAGGTTTAACCTGCCCTTGCCCATAAATAAGGTAGTAATATTTACAGTAGCCAGGGGCTGTTTTTGCAGCAAGGCCTTTTTATTAGTAAGGTTAAGAAACCTGCCTGTTACAGCGTTAAACTTTACGGTACCGGTTTTGCGCGATTTGTTTTTTTTGAATTCGCTGTAATTTACATCAAGGTTTTTGATATCCAGGGTGTCAATCTGCAGCCCCATTTTTAACCGGCGGATGGCCCAATTAGGAAAAGTGACCAGCCTATCGGTAGTTTTAAGCGGCCCGTTGGGGTTGCTGAATATGCTGAATTCGCCCCTGTTCAGCACCATCCTGGCTACATCCAAACTGTTGCCCCGGCGATAGTTCCGGTAGTTAAAATGGTGCAGGGTAATGGCATCCAGGTGCAGGCCAAAACGATCAGTGCGACTTTTGGCCAGGTACGTACTTATGGCAAGCGGCTGCACATCTACCCCGGCAATATCCAGCCTGGAGGTTTTGGTGGATAACTTTACGGAGTTTATTTTATAGGTATACAGCCCGTTTGCAGATTTGCCTGTATAATGCTTAAGCTGGGTAACAATATCACGGCAATAAAGCGTTCGTGAGGTATCGGCCTGTGTTGCAGAATCAATAAGCAGGTCGGTAGCGTGTATATCCACCTCTTTTAATACATGGACGGATGGTTTCGGGCCCGATTTATCCCGATAGGTAAAGCTGATGCCGCCCAGGCGGATATTGGCAACATGGATTAGCTTAAAACTTTTAGAAAGCTTTTGATAAAGGGTACGCTTATCTTCCGTTTTTTTGGGCTGATGTTTATCGCCGTTTTTACTGATGTATATTTCGGGATCGTTGAGGTCGATCAATGCTATATCTGCCTTTTTATGCAGCCAGATATCTAATGGGTGCGCGCCCGAAACTTCCAGTCGCTTTACTTTCAGTTCAAATAAATGGCCGGGGCTGTGTCCCTCCCGTTGTAACCGGCTATATATGGCGGTATCGGGTGTAAAAGTGATATCGTGCAGCACAGCGCTGCCTTTAAATACATTCAGATCAAGTTTGCTAAAATTTACCCGGTACAAGCTGTCGGTACCTTTAAGCACAGCTTCTTTAAGCTTCGCGGAGAGGGTGCTGCTTAAAAAACTGTTTAAAAAAAGCACCACTACCAACAGGATAACGGCCACTGCCGCCACACCTATTGTCACTACTTTTCGCCACCTATTTTTAAAAACCCAAGCCGTCATATATTGATTTTGCTTTTGCATTAAGCAACCACCACGGCGACTTTTACTAATTGCTTAACAAGGGAATAGATAAATTGATTTGAAAAGTAAAAATTGAAAAGCAGATGGTTGAAATTGATTTACGTAACCGGATAGAAAATGATACCCTGGTCAAAAAGCGTACACATGAAAAAAGCCCCCTCCTTTGCAGGAGCGGGCTTTAAAAATGATTATATAGGGTATTAAACTATTTTAACATTTACTGCATTTGGGCCTTTACGACCTTCTTCTACATCGTAGCTAACTGAGTTATTCTCGCGAATGTTGTCAATTAAACCAGATGAGTGTACGAAGATTTCGCTTCCGCCGTTTGCCGGTGTAATAAATCCGAAACCTTTTTCGTCATTAAAAAATTTTACTGTTCCTTGTTGCATTATATTGTATATTAATAAGTTGCAAACATACACTAAATAATCGACATTTTTACTATTGGTAAAATAGTTTAATTTTTGGTAAAAAAACAAAGTTAACCCTGAATACGAACAGCATTTGCTAAAAGCGGGCTGTTAATCTTTGTCTTTATGACCATGCCCTTTGCCGTGTCCGTTGCCACGGTCGCCATTGCCCCCATTGTTCTTTTGCTTTTTATATTTTTGCTTGTCCCAGCCTTTATGCTTACCGTTGTCCCAATGATTACGATATTTTTCGTCACGGCTATCGCGGATAATAACCTGGTCACGACGTCCTTTGTAAGTTGCGTACTTTGTACGGTAAACGTTGTTCCTTAACCATGGGTTCCTTTCGTTTATTACAACTTTATAACTTTGATAAGGATCAAAATTACCGTACCTGCCAGGTAACACACTTGCCTTTATCCAGGTATTGTTTTGGTAATAAACATACTGATGTGTTGGCACGGAGTAGTATACGTCAATATCCGGCATGTAATAGTAACGGGCATAGTCGTAACCAACGGGGCCCCATGCAGGCTGGCTCCCTATATTAATACCAAGGTTAATACTAACCTGGGCATCGGCTGGCTTAAAGCTAAAAAAGCTTAAGAATGCCATTGCGGCGAAAATTATTTTTTTCATATTAAGTTAATTTGCAAGTACGACAATATATTATCAAAAAGGTTTGATTAATACGCACATAACTTATCTTTTAACAAGCAACTCAAAGCTGGTAAAATTCAATTCCTTAAAATTATCTCTTCTCAAATCCAACTTATCTTTATCTTCTGGTTATTTTTACCTTGATGAAAACAGTACGCCTTACCCGCACAACCAGCGACAATCCCGATTTTCGCACACTTGTAACCCAGCTTGATGCCGATCTGCGTGATCGGAACGGCGATATGATGGATATTTACGACCGGCACAACGTAATCGAAAAAAATGATACCGTGGTGGTAGCTTATCTTGACGATCAGCCTTCCGGATGCGGCTGCTTTAAACCTTATGATGCCGAAGCTGTGGAAGTAAAACGGATGTTTGTACGCCCCGATGCGCGCGGTAATGGCATCAGCAAATTGATATTAAATGAGCTGGAAACCTGGGCGCATAGTTTAGGCTTCACATACACGGTGCTGGAAACCGGCGAAAAACAGGTAGAAGCTTTAAGCTTATATCCAGGGTCGGGCTACCTGCCTATCCCCAAATACGGGCCGTATGTTGATTTGCCGGATAGCATCTGTTTCAGGAAGGTTTTGTAATTACTAATATTGGTAAGCCGGATGGAAACCGCAATTTTTACTCAAAACGACATCAGCTCACTCAGGGATTTACAACCAGCCGACTGGCCAGATATTGTTCCTAATTTTTACTTTTATGTCGAATCGTCCTCCTGTTTCCCAATAAAAGTGGTTATTAATGGCGCCATGGCCGGCATTGGCGCTGCCATCATTCATGCCGATGTAGCATGGCTGGGCCACATCATTGTACATCCCGAACACAGGAGCAAAGGCATTGGCCTTTACATTACCCAAACCCTGGTTGATATTGCCCAACAACATCATTGCCAAACCATCAATTTAATTGCTACTGCCATGGGGGCGCCTGTTTATGAAAAAGCCGGTTTTATCGCCGAAACAGAATACCTGTTTTTTAAAGATATACAGATACAACAACCAGGATTACCCCAACCAAACATCAAACCGTACCAGGAAAAATTTCTGCAGCAAATTCTGGCTATCGACCAAACAAACTCACAGGAAAACAGGGGGCCAATGCTCCGCGAACATGTTAAAACAGGGTTAATATATTGTCATGATGATACCGTTGAAGGCTACTATTTGCCAGGCCTTGGCGAGGGGTTGATAATTGCAAACACCACGCGCGCCGGTATAGAGCTTATGAAACTACATTTAAGCGTCAGCAATAAAATAGCCTTTCCTCAAGATAACATCAACGCTGTTAATTTTTTGTACGATAAGGGGTTTAAAGAAATACGCAGGGCCAAAAGAATGCGCCTGGGCAAAGCCCGGAATGTAATACTATCCAACATCTACAACCGGATAGCCGGCAATATCGGATAAAAAAAGGCCCCCGGACAAACTCCAGAGGCCAAACACAATCACCATTCTACACACACTGCCCACACATCACTCTCGTTCACTATCCACTACTCACTCACTCACCACTCACCGCTCACTATTCACCACTCACCGCTCACTCACTCACTACTCACCACTCACCGCTCACTCACTCACTATTCACCACTCACCGCTCACTCACTCACTACTCACCACTCACCGCTCACTCACTCACCACTCACCACTCACCACATTATTGATCTGCTAATTGAAAATTCATTGGTATTACATATTTAACACGCACCGGCTGGCCGTTTTGCATGCCGGGTTTCCAGGCCTTGGCCAGCTTTAGTACCCGGGAAGCTTCTTCATCAAACCCGTAACCGGCGCCACGTTCTACCTTTATATTTGAGAGCGAACCATCTTTTTCTATCACAAAACTCATCAACACCCTACCAGATACGCCCTGCTCCTGCGCTACTGCCGGAAACCTCAAGTTCTTTTGCAGAAATTTGCTCCAGGCAGCGGCACCACCTATAGGTTCGGGCATTGCTTCAAGGTCACCACCTGTCATATCATGTATTGTATTATCAACCACAGGGCCGGCACCGCCAGTACCGGTGTTTGTGTTCACATCCATTGCGTTGCCTGGTTTATCAGCTCCCTTACTGTCAGTAGCCCCAATTGTGCTTGCCTGTAATTCTGCAGTAGTATGCGGCTGCACAATAGGGTCATTAGGTACCACAACCGGCGGCAGGCTTGCAACCGTTTTTACAGGATCAATGGGCTTAGGTGGTTCTGTAGATTTTGGCGGCTCAACTCTTTTTAGAGGCGCAACCAGAGGCTGAATCAGCGTGCGGGTCAAATCAACAGGAGTCATTTTAACAATTTCTGCCGGTTTTCCTTTAAAAACAAAGGCTGATATTACAACAACCGCTAAACCTGCAAAAGTTAAGCCCATGGCCTTGCTCATGGTTCGGCCATAGTGTTGCCTTAATTCATAAGCGCCGTATTCTTTGTTACGATGGTCAAATACAAGGTCGAGCCACTCGGCGTTGTACAAATCAAATTTTGTGATAGGCATAAATTAAAGAATTAAATTTCTATTATAACGAATAGGCATTTGTTATATTTTACAAAACTTAAAAAAAGATTATAATGAGGTTCGTGTGGCGGGGGTCGAGGTTCGGATTGTTTGGGCGGGTTTCAGACACCCTTAATCTGCAATCTATGCAATCACTAACCATAATTATGTCCCTCCGGTACCAACCTCACAACCCGAAACCTTTTCCCCCGAACCCCGCAACTCGCAACCCGAACCACAAATCCTCACTAATTCTCCTCCGCCAGCTGAAAAGCAAATGGGATGCTGTAAGCTACACGAACCGGGTGCCCATTCTGGATACCAGGTTTCCATGATTTGGCCAGTTTTAATACCCGTATGGTTTCTTCGTCGAGACCGTAACCAAGTCCGCGCACTATTTTTATATCCGTTAGCTGTCCGTCCTTCTCCACAATAAAACTCACAAATACTTTACCCGATATGTTGTTTTCACGCGCCAAAGCCGGGTACTGCAGGTTCTTTTGTAAAAACTTAGCCCAGCCGGCCATTCCACCGTCGGGCTGCGGTAATACCTCGATAGATCCGAATGGATGTACTGTTTCATCCTCTGTAACGGGAGCAACATCACCCTTTCCTCCTTTTATACCCTCGTCTATTATATTTCCGGCTGCATCATCGCCCTTATGATCGGTGCTGGCGACAATTGCTGTTTGGAGCTCTGCTGCGGTATGCGGATCAACCGTCTGCTCGGCTGGCACCACAACAGGCGGCGGAAAACGCAGTGTTTTTGAAAGAGTTTGGGGTTGGGGCAAATCCGGTGATTTTGGCGGTAAACTTTTGTGCTCTTTTGCAGCTGGTGGTGGTGGCAAAGGCAATGGCATTGGATACTCGTGTATCACTACTGTATCAACCTTATGCCTGAATGCCAAACTCGCCACCGCCCAAACAGTAATAGCGGCGAAGGTTATTGCCATAGCCTTAACCATGGTACGGCTGTAATGTTGCCGCAGTTCGTAGGCACCGTAGCTTTTGTTACGATCGTCAAATACAAGGTCGAGCCACTCGGCATTGTACAAATTAAATTTTGTTGCTGACATCTATTAAAGAATTTAGTTTCGAAAATAACGCCAATTCAAAACAAATAGTATGTTTTATTTTGAAAAAATCAATTATTACCAAATAAAATTCTGTATTCTCTCAAAAACCTTCGTATCGGGTAGCAAAAAGGCCCCGCGTTGTACGGGGCCAATCGCCCACTCCCGCCCATCATAACAAGGGGGCCCTGCAACCTGGGAAGCCCGCTTTTAATTACTATCAGCTAATTGAAACTTAATTGGTATTACATATTTAACACGTACCGGCTGGCCGTTCTGCATGCCCGGCTTCCAGGGCCTGGCCAGTTTTAGTACCCGCAACGCTTCTTCATCAAGCCCAAACCCTACGCCGCGCTCAACTGCTATGTTTGATAAATGCCCATCTTTTTCGATAACAAAACTCATGATCACCCGCCCGGATACGCCTTGTTCCTGGGCCATAACCGGGAACCGCAGGTTTTTCTGCAAAAACCCGTTCCATGCCGCTGCGCCACCGGCGGGTTCGGGCATAACTTCAAGGGCGTTAAAATCATGTATGGTGTTATCCACTACAGGAACAACCACCTGCGCTGTGCCGGTACCGTCCTTTGTCCCGGTATTGTCAAGTACGTTTTCAACATTACCGCTGCCAGGCACCTTCACATCCACATTACCAATGGCGCCTTCAATTTTACTGATTACGGGTGGTTCAACAGTTGGCCCAGTACTTACAACCACCGGGGGGACAAACCGGGTTGTAGTTACCCGCGGCGCCGGTTTTACCGGGGTAACAGGTTTTGGAGGTTCGGCCGGTTTTACCGGTGCAACAGGCCTCATTAGTTGCGGATTGAGGTTCACTTCCGTTACTTTAAAAATCTCGGGCGGTTTTGGTTTAAAAATCTGGCTTAGCACTACAAAAATCGCAACACCGGCTAAAGTTATAGCCAGCGCCCTTGCCATAGTACGCCCGTAATGCTGCCTTAATTCGTAAGCACCGTACACTTTGTTACGATGGTCAAATACAAAGTCGAGCCACTCAACCCTGTACAAATCAAATTTGGCCGAATGCATTTTTTTAAGAATTTATAATATTAATATAACGATTTCACATTCATTATATTTTACAAAATAGGCACTAATCAATTTATTATTAAACGTTAGTGATGAAATTATCTGATCGACAAAGAAATCCTGAAAACCATATTTTACCTTATAAATCAGTTAACAAGGGCGTTTATTGCGCGCATTTTTTTCACAATCGGTATATTAAAAATCAAAACAGCTACATATTTTATATATAAAGCGATAAAAAGTTAAAATACTTGTAAAAAAATCACGTTTATTTTATTTTTTTCTTACTTTTAGACATGATCAGCAGGCTTTATCGGTTTATAGCCACAATTTTCCTCTTAGTTTCGGGGCTTTCTGCTTCGGCAAGGGGAGGATTGTACCATATTAGCCATAAAGAGGACAAAAAAACATCTGTATCGGCCACAACCAATCATCATAGTCCTTTTAACTATGATTTCAGCCTTAATAACGCACCGGTACAGGTTATAAACCTGCAGCAACACCGTGGCCCACATTCGCTGCCGTTCCTTTATACAAGCCCCAACTTTTACACCATACACGTTAAGTATCTCAACTTTATTTGCGGCAGGGGTACAAGCGAGCTATCGCGGTTCCGCAAACTCATCCTTTTTCCATTCCACGCTTTTTGGTAATAGTTAAACAATTACACGCGGCTGTGCTGATTACACAACCGTGTTTATTGTTTTTTAAAAATTAGTTTAAATATCCAAAGGCATTTTGATTGGATGCCTGCGATATAATTGTTTAACTGCCCGGTATTTTTGATTGGGTACCGGGCAGTTTGTTCAACCGTCAATTAAATTTTAATCAATAAAATAACCTCGTTTTAAATCAAGTTATCAAAATTTAAAAATGCTTTTTGCTTCAGGCATTAAGCTTCAGGCTTTTTATTAACCATTCCCTAAAACCCCAAGCATGAAAAAATTCATACCATTTGGCATACTAATACTTATTATAGTACTTGCCCTTATATTTCCTTCGGTAACATTAACAACCGTTAAAGACAGTAAAATTGATACCGGCGACACCGCCTGGTTATTAGTTAGTACCGCTCTTGTTTTGATCATGACACCCGGACTTGCCTTTTTTTATGGCGGTATGGTGAGCAAAAAAAACGTACTATCAACCATGCTGCAAAGCTTTGTTTGTATGGGCGTTATCACCGTTATCTGGGTTATTTTTGGCTTTAGCCTTGCCTTTGGCGATACCATTGGCGGTTTCATCGGCGATCCGCGTACCTTTTTTATGATGAAGGGTACCCTTGGGAACGCCACCTGGAAACTTGCGCCTACCATCCCATTGGTACTGTTTGCCATGTTCCAATTAAAATTCGCGGTTATTACCCCGGCCCTTATTACCGGCGCATTTGCCGAGCGTATCCGGTTTAACTCCTATGTTATTTTCCTTTGCCTGTTCATGGTATTTATATATGCGCCTTTGGCCCACTCTACCTGGCATCCTGATGGTTTCCTGTTTGGCAAAGGCGTGCTTGATTTTGCAGGCGGTACCGTTGTACACATGAGCGCCGGCTGGGCAGCCCTTGCATCAGCATTATACTTAAAAGGCCGTAACCAAACAGCGCACTCTCCTGCCCGTATCAGCTACGTATTATTGGGTACAGGTTTATTATGGTTTGGCTGGTTTGGCTTTAACGCCGGCTCTGCTTTAGGCTCGGGCACACTTGCAGCTACCGCTTTGGCTACTACAACAACAGCATCTGCAGCAGCAGCAATGGCCTGGATGTTTTTTGATATCCTGCGCGGCAAAAAGCCGAGTGTACTGGGTGCCTGTATTGGCGCCGTAGTTGGCCTGGTTGCAATTACACCGGCAGCAGGCTTTGTAACCATTCCTCACTCATTAATAATTGGTATTGTTGCTGCGGTTGTAAGTAACCTTGTAGTTATCTGGAGAAGCAAAACCAGCATTGACGACACACTTGATGTATTCCCTTGCCATGGCGTAGGTGGTATGGTTGGTATGCTGCTAACCGGCGTATTCGCGCATCAAAATGTAAATAGTGCCAACACTACCGGTAATGGTTTATTTTATGGCGAAACTCATTTGTTTTTTCTTCACCTGATCACTTTAGTTGGCGTATCGGCTTTTGCATTCTTTGGCTCATTAGTACTGTTAAAAATAACCGACATGATAAGCACATTACGTGTTACACCTGAAGAGGAATTAGCAGGTTTGGATATCAGCCAGCACGACGAGGAATTGTAATAACATGAATTGATCCACACGAATTTCACGAATGGGATCGAATTTCACTAATCAGCTTTAAAAACTTTTACAAGAAAGGAGCTGTTTTACAAATTATCGTATTGGATAAAGAAAATCAAACATAATATCAATTAACAAAACAGAATTCACGTTTTTACTATTGTCTCGCCAAGGCTAATTTAAAAACTAAAGCCGCCCTAAATTTTAAGGGGCGGCTTTTTTGATTCACACGAATTGATTCACACGAATTTCACGAATTGGGTCGAATTTCACTAATCCACTTCAAAGTCTGTTAATAAAGAGGAAGGTGCTTACAGGTATTGCATCGAAGAAGAGACCATCAAGCATCAAACAACCAGCACAGCAACTGTGGCCCCAAAAAAAAATAAAATATTTAAAACAAAATCGGCCCCGCAGTTTGAACCACGAACCACGAACCACGAACCACGAACCACGAACCACGAACCACGAACCACGAACCACGAACCACGAACCAATGAACTACCAATCCTTGGTCGATATCTTTTTTAATGCAGGAGCGGTTTTCTTGACCGGCGCCATCTTTAACATGTACGATTTTAAAATCTCACCATTTTGGCGGCTATATGCGAGGATCTTATCCAGATATACTGCAACATCCCTTTTTTCCAGCTTGCTTTTAGCTTGCTCTATAGGAAACGTGATACCAGGATCTAAAACTTCCATGCCATACCTATTGCGCTTATAAGGAGTAAATGTAAAATCGGTAAACCAATAGCGGTATTTTGAATCTTTAACTTCTATCCTTAACGTGTAGCTTATTTCGCCGCCAAGGCTGCCTGATAACAGCGACCGTTTTGATACAACAAAACTGCCTTCTCCGCTTAATACGCCCTGGGCTTCATCGGTTTTGGTAATTTTTAGTTTACCCTTAGGAAAAGCCTTATGCATAAAATACACTCCCCTCCCATATAAGGTATCTTTAACTAAGCCCGGTTGATCAGCCGTTTGATAGTAAATGTATTTATTACGTTCATCAAAGGCCAGCGTGTCTTTTTGGGCGATGGCGCTTTTTGCGGAAAGGATACAGATCAGGGCAACAAAGATATTTTTCATATAAATAAGTAAGAATCAAGAGTCAAGAATCAAGAATTAAGATAAAGGCACATCTGCTTTACTATTGTAATCAGGAAACTAAACTAAGCATTTCAAATTTATCCAACGTTGAAACTCTTGTCTTGATTCCTGATTCTTAATTCTTGACTCTCTCCCCGCAGCTATAAAGATAAAAAGCCTCCCGGTTATATCGAGGGCACTGAAAAAGTAGCTCTTTAACGAGTGGCATTTATAAGCGATTTAATAAAGGATCATCTTTTATTAAATCGCTTTTTTTATTTCCTGTATATTTTCAGCTGTGCTTGAGGACGAACTGGTG
>Ga0307515_10002850_pt1 | contig 36805 bp, 31 predicted proteins | sample 17_EM_MG_FD_194513 | JGI IMG/M metagenome (GOLD analysis project Ga0307515, IMG submission 194513) | Populus trichocarpa ectomycorrhiza microbial communities from riparian zone in the Pacific Northwest, United States - 17_EM | ecosystem: Host-associated > Plants > Roots > Unclassified | place... | reverse complement strand
TATATTTACCTCTGTGTCTGCTGTATTATTGAGAGTGATCGAGTACAAAGAGAGATTGAATTATCTATCTTACAAAAGTGATTGTCTACCGAACTATCTAATGGTAGAATCTATGCCTTTATATGCCTAAGAAATTTGAAATTCGCTGGAGATGGTAGAGTGGCGCCGGCAGTGGCGAATGGCAGGTGGCGAGTGAAATTTTGTGAATGAGTCTACACAAATGACTCAGTGCATTAGCAAGCACTCTCCAATCCTTTCTAGCAGCTTCGATGGCGTTCTAAAAACTTGTAGGTCTTCGGGATAAATCATGAGTCAACATGTGGATATCCGCCACTGTACCCACCACTGTATCTGCCACTGCCACACGCGCCACGTGGCAAGTTCACCCGACCAATGAGAATGCTTCGAGCGGACAAACCAAGTGTATAACTATTAGATAGATACCTAGGCTTTTCAAGCATTGACCGGGCCGGTCTATGCCAAGGGCGGCTCTCTCAGAGGCAACCAGGCCTGCCTGACCAGTCTACGAATCTATAGATGACTAGGCGGCCGATCTGACCGCTTGGGAACACTGGGGCGGTTGGGGAAGACGTCACTAAGATGTTGGGCGACAAAGCTCGAGAGGCCTTGATAGACTGCTATTTGCTCTCGGACAACTAGTTAGTCCTCTGGACATTCGGAGGATGCTGTCAATGCTGGTGAAACGAAGGTCTGGTTCAGAGACCAGATGGTGAAGCTTTCGCGGCCAAAATAATCATAGCAATGCGTCTGTTAGTTGTATCATGAGTTTGTCGAGGTGCCTGGCGTTTTAGACTAAGATTGCGTATTCTTTGTTTTGTAATAGTGTTTGGCCTGTTGTCGTTGACAGTGAAAAGGCCACCATTATTAAAGAGGAACCTGCAGCCATGCAAAGGTACGTTATATGTTGAGCGTGTCTGCGCGTTTAGAATTGAAGTTATGTACTTAGGCGGTCAAAAAGTACAGTTAGTAGACAAAAGTATTGGTGATCCCTGCAAACCACACCAAAAATAGCCGAAAATTGTAAATTTCAAGCAACTTAATGAGACTCTTAGATATTGTCAATTTGTTTAGAAAAATTGTAGAAATTGCTCAAGCTATTGAATAATCAATAGCCCAAGTTTGAGCAACATTTAATTATGTTGTGGTTGTGAAGAAGAAGTGCAAAATAAGGGGTATACTCAAATTTGTCAGAACTGTTTACTAAATGGCCCAATTTGCAGGAGTCTTGCCAAACCAAGGTGTATGCTTCAATAAAACTACTATACATCAACTATATGTTGATGAAAATTTTTCAAACTCCAGTAACATTCGCTTTAGATGACCAAGATGCTGTCAGGAAGTGCTTTAGTGAATCAAATAAATTTGGGTGTTGCAGAGGCCGCTTGAAAATGCTCATTTTTGGCCATTTTTGGCTAGGTTTGCAAGGATCACCAATACTTTTGTCTACTAACTGTATTGACACCCACTTTCTTGGCAAATACTTCTCTTATACTCGCAACAACTATATTACTACCAACGAAAATGTTTCAATACTTTAGCTGCAATCTATTGTTTGAGATTTTAGGTAGAGAAGATATAGAAGAATTCATCTCTTCCTGAGAGATCACAGAGTTTTTTTAGTAGCATGTTACTCAGTTGTGTCAATACTTTTTGACCGCCTAAGTACACGTTGAGACTTTCGGAGGCTTGTTCTTCCTATGTACTTTACAACAGTACCGGAATTTCATTATAGAGCAACTTATATATACTAGTACGGGTAATCTAACCTCTCCTATCAACTCGGTGGTTTTACTGTCGCTGCAGCTTCCCTAGTCTATGACACGTATTTAGTTCTACTGGCGTAGTCACCTACCTTGGATTATGATAGGGTTAAGATCTCTGGTGTCCCCAAACTTGATTTTTCGATGAGTAGCAGTATAGATAATCTTGGGACAAAGGTAGTCGATTTTGAAGGGTCTTTGGTGAGTTAGGTAGAGAATCATCAATACGCAATGCTATCAGATAGTGAGAGAAGTCATGATGGAGTGGCGCGGCTGTGTATCCATTAAGATGACTTTAGGAGGCATTATTAGTCATTGAACTTTGATGAGTCGTTGAGTGATTCATGTCAAGTAAACCCTATGCGCAAATCGGGCCAAACGGCGGCTCCCTGCACCTTCCGCCGCAATTAAGTCATTGAGTTTTGTTCCAATCACGACATGAATATCGTAAATCTGAGGCTTGCACGCAATTCTGCGCCTAAAACTACACAATTCACTTATACTTCGTGTCATGATCGGACCAAAACTCAAAGGCTTAAATGCGGCGGAAGTTTTGGAAAGATTTGATGGTTTGGCGACAGGGGTATAAAATCCGGTTTGGAACCGTTGAGATCACAACATCAGACACTTTGCAGCAACTATTCTAAAAAGGGGTATAGCAAGCACAGTTTGTATACAAACTAAAGAGTATAGTAGTTAGTATTTCCGCCTGTCATCATTGGTAGCAACGCGGGAAACCAGAGTTTAATTCCCTGCTGGTGAGCAATGGAGAATCTTTTTGTTATTCATACATACTCGGTTTTGGTATTCGTGAGTGCGTAGGGCCGTATTGTTTACTATACGCACCCTGGAGCCAGAATTGATCCGCGCGAAGTGGCTGTCAGAAATGACTGCGAAGTCATGGCTCTAGGGTGTCGGTACTGACTGATGGCCGTGACAGTCGGCCATGGTCAATGCGCGTGTAATAACACAATGCAATTTGTTGTGACAACCTATTGACAGGTCTTGGGCGATTGTTGGAGCTTGATGGAAGCCCAATACCATACCACCAGACTGTCTTCTGCAAAATCCCTCTAAATAATGTGATTTTAGAATCAAATTGCAGCTAGGAACCTATGAAAGCACACTGCACAATAAAAACCCAAACAAACGAAGTTGCATCACGCACCCCATTTCGCCTTCCCTCCCAAGCTCTTCTTTGCGCTATCTAGCAATGCCGCATACTCCCCCTTATCCACCACCACCACCCCGCAGAAATTACAGACCAAATGGTCGTTCCTCACTACATGGAGGGCAGCGCCTTGGACGTTTTCTGTGTACTCCGGGCGGTTGACGCATGCCTTACATGAGGGCAGTGAGAGCGCTGAGGATAAAGTAACTGTGATTGCGGGCACTGGAGTTGTGGTTTCGGCCTTTAGCTGCTTAGGGTCGAGAAGGACGATGGTGGGAGGGGGTTCCATTCTGAAGGTGCTTTTGGTTTATGGTGATCAAAGGGGAGAAGAGAACATATTTAAAGGGGCGGGAGGTGAACCAGAAACAACTGAGAGACAAAGGGATTGCAAATTGAAAGCATTGATGAAAGAAAACAACGACAAAGACAGCACCGTCCCCGTGGGTTTTGCGGGGCCACCGCACTACTCTAGGCATGCCGAGACTGTGCGTACCCCTATTCCAAGACTCAACACAGATTTCGGACTCGGAAGACCAAAACCACCCCATGATAACTCCTCCCCAATCAAGACGGCGGCCTAATCCCGAGCAGCTCCACCGCCTCCGCCCACCCCATCAACGTTGCCCTCCTCAGCATCTTTTCCTCCAAACACCTCCTCGCAATAATAGCCATCAACGGGTCCCAATGCTCAGCATGAAACCTCCTCTTCATGATCTGAATTTCTTCCAGCCGAATGATCCGCGCGCCGCCACACATCATGTCCCAATCCGTCGCGAAATACGCCAGATTCCAGGCGTAGTCATGCGAGAGGTGCAGCAGGAACCTAATGCACGTCAGGAGATCTTCATCGACAACGTACTTCTGCACTATCTCGATGAAGAAGGAGAGATCCTTAAGCGCGGAAAGCTCTATGACTGCGACTAGAGATGGGTTAGTGCGCGTGGCAGAAGGGGGAGAGATGGGGACAGACCGGTTACGGGGGAGGTCATGGTGAGAGATGATGTTGGTAGTAGTGTCCAGTGTTGGGAACATGGAGGGAGTTTTTATACTGGGGGGCATGGGGTCAATTTCAATGGCGGAAGGTGCCAATGTTAAGAGGTATAGGTAGATATCACTCGATCTTGGTGCTGGAGCCTACACAAGGGGCTAAAGAAACCAGGCATAGTTGCAACTTATTAACGTCTTAAATTGCCCCGGTTCTCGACTTTGCGTCATACTTATCTTGTGCTAGGATCCTGACTCTTCTAGATCGAATCACTGCTTAAAGCCGCAACAAGGTTACCACACACTATGTGGTTGAAAACAATGCTATGAGCTGTAGTTTATCCCTGAATAAAAATGCGCATGATCTCTCGCTGATTTAAAGCTCCGGTCCTAAGAAAAAGTGATTGGTGTTACAATAAGATCATTCAGGAAGCCTTGTGCGTGTGTGTAGACTATGATACAGAGAACGAGATATGGTACAAGAATTTGGAAAACATATCAATGTATAGTATGGTAAGTGGGTGCAATGGAGATAGAATGGACATCCAATATATGTCACAAATGGTTTGGGAGGGAAAATACCGAGTGATTATCTATGATTACCAGCCCCTGGTACACTTTTGCAAACAATACTGTACCGGAAACGGTAATTAGTAATCAAGGTTCAGTTCGTTATTTTCGCGATCATAATCACGCCCGCCCAGTCCGAAAGGATCCTTCTATAATCCGGAAGAGTGATCGATAGTAATCAGTACCCAAACGTTCGGTTTCAGTTCACGGCGCTCTCACATCCACTTCCATGCTTGTTCAAATATTCCGAAATGTAACCTCGCCTAGTTCGAAGAAAAATTGCGTAATCACAAGGCCCCATTTAGATCATTAAGCCCGGTATAGTATATTTCGTTTCCTTGCTCAAGTTTTCGTTTGAGAAGGGTAGAACTTTGTGCCCCGAATACAATATCCAGGCTAGTACTCTTAAGTGTCCTACATCCAATTATCACTCGCCTATGGGCTACGCACGTTATACTAACACGAGAAATGCGGGGTTTTAAGCTTAAGCTAGCTTCTAGTTCTGCAAGATGACGTTCAAGCTGTGAGCTTGCTAGTTAGCCAGACTTTTAAGCCCTACAAGGTTGCTCTGGTGGTGCATAGATGGGTGGCAATTATGCGCCGAAGCGGGAATCTAGCCGCGTTGCTTGTAGCTGATATACATAGAGTAGTTAACAGGTGAGACCACGCTGTATCGGCTACAGCCGATGTTCTACAAGTCTGAAACAAATCACTATGGGCCTGACTGGCTCCGACTAGTGAAAGTCTCCGCATATGCACATAACCTTCAAGAATCATGCCATGTGCAGAGATGAGTTGTTTGGGTCCGCTGTGCCGGGTTGATGCCAATTTTTAGACAAAAGAGGTGTTATTATACGTATTATAGTGTTTAATTGCTACGACTGTGGGGTTTGTTTTGAAAAGCCAGACTTCACAACTCAGAATTACTAACACCAAACCTCACAAAATCCATAAAGCAATGGCAACCGGGAATGGTGAATTTTATCCTGAGTATCACAATCACGCCACATTCCTGTTCTATGCTAGCATTGTGCAAATACGAGAGATTTGCGGATGAGACCTCCGTTATGCAAAACAGTTGTACATATTTCTTATGCGTATGTACATCATGTACGTGACAGCTGTATGTGCATACTCGTACAGTCAGCGTGGACTTTCTCTGTGCGAACCTCTGACAGACCATGTACGGGGAGACGTGTATATGCATTGTACGTAATCCAGTCTAGTTCTTGGTGGGTCTTTGATGTAACATAAACTGTTCTCACCGTGGAACTGGGACAGTTTATAATAAGTATCAACTCAAGATGCGCTGGCATGAGTAATGGGACATCGAAACAATATGCAGGTTCAGCCCTACGGCATATTGCATGCGTGGAGGAAGTGAACGTATGTACCCCAGAGTTTCTCTTCTCTAAGATTCGATACCTATCTACCGTACCTGTGCGTTCTTGGTCCAGCTAGTTGCTAGTTGATCCAGCGGTACAAAAACATATGCGGGAGCACGCATCAGGCTGTTGCAACCGTCATATCAACCCACAACAGTCTATATACAGCTTCCATGCCAGCCCAACACCTACGTTTGTTACGTACACCAAGCCCACACGTAAGGGTATATTTACCAAATACCTACTGCAGCCGCAGCCCCACATGGGCAATGGAACGAGCTAGCGAGATCAACTCACGCACCCTGCGTGGCCTCAATGGAAATGCGGGGTGCCGAACCAAGAATTGCACTGCAACTCGGAATATCAAGCCGAGCACCCTGCGTCGCCTCACCCCACACCGATCACGTAAAGGGGCATCTGCCTGCACTACTCTAGCTGGCTGCAGGAAAAATAGTGCAGTGTGGGGTGCAGTGGGCAAGCGCGCCTGTTGCGCCGTTGCGAACCCAACCACGATATATATATCCCTATGCCTGAATGGGCTACCGGCGAAACCTTAAATCCAATCCCCACACAAGAAAACGATTCAGCTTATATCCGGCTGGGGTTTCGGATTCTTTGTTGTTTGTTTGTTCAGAGTCACCAAAAAAGCAAACGGAAAGGAAAAGGCTTGAGAGAGGAGCACGTGGAGGAATTGAGCGATGTTATTGATGGATGGGAACACATACATACGACGGGGATTTTTCCATGGGTTTGAGCAGAAACTTCATTTTTTTGTTTTTTTAACGGAAGCACGGAATAAACTTTCTCCTCGTCGCAATTTCTCCCCCGTCCGATGTAACACAACCTCACCGAACTCCTGCCTTCCCGCACGAGCAAGTGACGTCCCTACTATTGCACGCGGACATGGACCTCCGCGCAGCTCGGCCCGTGACTTCGTACAGCAGAAGTTGGCAGAAAAAGTCTTCAACGGAGCACTCGCGCCGATGAAGTGTGGTACCAACTTTCCAATTCATTGCTTTTTCCAGCGTCTAGCGAAGATCGTCACGACGCATCGCTGGTAAAGAACACTATGCTTGATACAGTATGATCTAGTTGAACTCGTTACATTGTAGCATGCAGCTTGCATTGGAGACCCAATCTGTTACTTCTATTCGTCCAGTTCCAAGTACTATCGGATTGTCATATGCATCTGGCTTCAAGCAGTAAGGCTAATAAGGTAGCTGTTGACGAGAACATGCAAACTGCATGTGATACTTTACAAAAGTAACGAGCTCGACCAGATCACACGGTATTTCACTGAGAGAAGTAGCAATGGGGAGTTGTGCATGGTCCATGCGTCACAAGAACCTTTGTATTGCTCGTGCAGGTTTTCAACAGCTTGTACCTGGTACTGGGAGTTTGGAGCAGCACCGTCCATGCATCTCCTTGGGAGAGGGCCCTTCAAATACACATGCTGCTTCTCTAACCCCCGCCGCTACCGAGTAAATTTTCCTTTAGATGGACAACTTCTCATCCCGGGCACCCAAAAACCGTCCTGGGCATCGAGGAACGAGTCATCTTCCACAAAAGCCGAGTGACACAGTATGCAAATATCTTCAACATCCCCCATCCCACGTGGAACCCAGCGTCCGCAACATATGCCTGCCCACAAAGCAATGTCATATTCTCCGTCGTCACGTCCGGCTCCAATTTCCGCCTGTCCAATCCTCACCCCCTATCCTTAGACGTGGCTGGGTGGATTGCAAACCAGCCCGCCACCTCGCAGTAACTTACTGCGCAGTGTCGTGTGATGGACATTAAGTATCTAAACTTTGTCGGACTTCTCCTTACCCAACGCAAAGCAAAAAAATAAAAAATTAAAGTTTTGCTCCCACCGAAAAATAACAGACGATTGCACCGCTGCAGATCACCCCAGATATCCGACCGATCCCGGGGTAAGCGCGGTGGCTGCCTTATAACGCAAGATTCCTACTTTCGATTCGTTCCCCAGAATCGAATTATCACCGACCGGTGTGCGGGTTTGATCGATATGTTGCGGACGTATGCACGGACTGCAATGGGGACGTCTCAGATATCCCCCCCATCCATCCACCCATCCTTTGCCAAGCCAGCCGGTATGGTGAAAGTCTGATCTGAGACGTCCCATCTGCGAACGAAAGCAACCCCAATTGTGTGGAGTGCATTGGAGTAGGCTGTGTATGAGTGAGTACATATAGACTACATTTTGCCCAACTCACCTATCCATCATGCCAGCAGCAGCTCCAATTGTGGGTTACGCCTTCATCTCGTCCCCAATTCCTAAGCCTCACGAGTGTGGTTGTGTGTAAAACACATAGGGTAAGAAAGTGATATGATGTGGGGTTTATGTGTGGTGGTGTGCGCAGCTAGCCCAAGACAGGATGAAAGTTCTTCCTTAGTTCCGGAGCGAAGTCCACACTATCGCGCATTACTTTCTCAACGGTTATCACAACACCAACAAAATCAGTAGCAGTAAGCAGTAGTATAGTAGGTACGGCTTCTCGTCATCATTTAACAAGTATCTACCTCAACGCAAGATGTAAGAAAAAAAAATATGTCCTCATATGTACCCCTATTCTCAACAGAACACAAACATGTCAAGAAAAAAACCCAAAAAAGCCCAGCTCAATCCCATCTATAGATAAGTTTGTTAGCAATAGAAAGAGACCGTATAAGTTGTGGCTGTAACAAAAAAATGAATGACTCCCCACCAGCCAACAAAGAAACACCCCATCCCAACGATCATGAAATCATCCTTCTATTTAAATTGTAATCAATCAAATCATCCACACATAGACAACCCACACATACCCCGCGCACGCTCCCTCACTACCCAGCAGCAGTATAGACAGCAGCACAAAACCCATCCCAACTCCGACCAGCCAAATAAGCAGCACCAAAAAAAGCATGACGCAAGAAAATAAACAAAAAAGAATCCAAAGAATTCAATCTCCAACCCAAAATACCCACCCACAAATTTGACATCTACACCGGGCCAGCCTGCCTGTCCTATTGCGCGTTTGACCAAGGTGCCATCCACAAGTAGTCGCCGTCTTCTGGGGGTGGAATTGTAGCAGGACGGGACACAACGAGAGACCCCGATTCCATCCCTTTTGTAACCTGGTGATGAGGGCTCATATTGTGTGGTGAGTAATTGCCCGGGTTGCTATATGTCCCTAAGCCCAAATCGCCGGAATCAAAGAGCCCGTCTACACCAGCGACCAATCCCGCCCCAAATGAGTCAATCCCGGTGCTAGTAGGCAGTGCACCAGCAGAAACTAATAGACCGTCAAACTCGCCGGCATCAAAGCCACCATTGCTGAGTTGAGGCATGTCTTCTGCTACTTGGGGTAACCCTACATAGGATGACGTAGCGCTGAGATGGTAATTATCCGAATCCGCATGTTCGGATGAGCTGGATGACATAGCTCCGGTGCCGTATCCATATGGAGGTGGGCTTGGTCCGCCGTACCCTCCAAGATCTTCTCTCTCGTCGCCTGATGTTGAATTAGTCAGAGCTGGCGCAGTTTGTAGACTCAGGAATGTCTCGAGGTCCATTTGCTGTTGAGGGTCGACCAATTGATCATCAAAGGATGAGGTGTTATCATATGGTGGAAACGATGGAGGCCACCCGGCAGATTGAGGGAGCAGTCCAGCAGAAAACTGGTAGCTGTTCTCAGAATCGGCGGAAGGAAGCAGATCCTGGTTTGAGAAATCGTGTATGGTGGAAAAATTCTGATGGTTGGTATTCAAGCTGAGACCACGTCCAGATGGAGTGCGATTCACTGCCGGCTTCGAAACCGGTAGCCTGGGAGTCAACTCCAGTGGCGTGATACCGGTATTGGTTAACTGAAGGGCTGGGTATGTACGCAGATCAGGGGATGATTGTTCGGATTTGATACGTCGAGACTTTCCTGAAGGTGATACAGACTGCGCCTTGGTACATCCATTGTGCTCACCAAAGGTGTGACCAGTGTGACCGACAGTCGGGATGCTGTATGGACAAGATCCATGGATGCTGCTGTGATGCTTATGCGTAGGCTTGTGGTGACCATTGGCGAACGTAGTGAGGGAGCTCTCAGAATGCGTCATCTGAAGTCGTGGCTTGTTGCGAACCTCCAGGGCTGGTGCTGCTCGGGCAGATGGTGGTTCCGAGAATTCCGGTACAGCATCGAGATGCTGTGGTTCCTTCTTCAACGCACAGGTGCAATGCCCGCCGTGACAACACTGACATGTGGTTGGAACACCTTGAGAAGAAAAAGGAACAATTTTAGCACTCTGTAACTAACAAGGAAATGATCTTCAACCGGGAGGCCACGCGAGCTCACTTTTAGAATCGTCACTCAGAGGCGCCGCAGTAGCAACCCCGGCGTGCGATCCTCCTCCACCTCCTCCACCTCCTCCTATTATGGGTCCAATAGTCCCTCCAACCGATTTCCCGTCTCCCCCGATGGACAGTGGCGTAGGCTTTATGCCGTTTTTCGCCTGTTCCTTCATAAGAGCGATTCTTTCACCGCAGTCGCATTTGACATGAGCGGCACGGGATTTGCGCATCGAGCGGCAGTGGTTGCATTGTGACACTGGTCGACCCTTTTTTGCTATCGGTAGCAGCTTGCGATCTGTGCGGGGTGAAACAATATCGTTAGCTTACTATGATACGTGGTACGAATGCACAGCCCTCGTGAAAAGGTAGGCGAACGGAGAAACGCAAAGAAAGGATGATAGGTGAGGGGAGAGGAGGAAACTGACCGTGATGATTGCAACCGCTTACCCGGTGACCGCGAATGCAGGCCTCACAGGCCATCTTAACCCCATCTATGATCATCTTGAGTACTGGAATAGGCCGCTCGACGTTATCGTCGAGCGGGGTGGAGTAGCTGCGCTGGAATGATGGATGTTTTAAAGACCGGACGGTCGCTGGTAACGGGACCTCCTTTTGGTGGTTTGGCTGATCCGGGGTTGAGCTTGTCGATGTCGAGTGCACCCTGTCCTGTCAGGCTGTATCAAGTAGATTGATGTCGCTGGGGGCGATGTGGGCAGATGGGGATAGAACGCTCTAGGAGCGACCGAAGTCTATTGGGGCGGACTCTGCAACAGAATGCGGAGCTTTACCAGGACCCTAGGTTGGGTGTAATTGTGAAACGACGGTGAATGGTAAGACCGATCGGGGGGCAAGATATCGAATATCACACAGAACACCAGGAACGCCTGCAGATACAATCAAAGAAACGGAACAGCGACAGCTCTTCGCGACTTTGTTTGTGTTTCTGCGTCGGGGGTGGGTGGGAGCGAGGGGAAGAGGAGCAGCAGCAGCAGCAGCAGCGAAGGATACTTGTGGAGGCCCCCTTGCCTTTGCACGGCCCGTCTGGCGCCGGCTTGAAGCGTTCACACGGAAGACCGAACGGACGACAAAATAAGTGGATGGGCAGTGTCCGGGAGGAGCGACGGGATGGGGGAGGGGAGATGGAGCGAGGTAGAAGGGAAGGGAAGTGGCGGGGGTGGAGAGGAAAAAGAGTTTTAACTTGCAGGGCGGCAGCGCACACTGATGCGATTTGCTCTGCTCACCTCTGCCTGTTTAGCTCTTTGCTCTGCTCGCTCTAGTTCGTTGACGACGCCTTGCCTGGCAACAGGGATTATTTCATCTATCTTTGCACTTTCTGCATCTCTGAGTGCGCGACAGAACGAGCGAAGGCGGCATTCACCGACAGACTGAGGACGCACGCAGCCAGCGACAGACAGCACGCAAATAAAGTAGCTTCTTCACACTCTCGCTCGGGGACGCTTTCTTGGCACTACTTTGCTCATCTAACTCGTCGCTTGCTCTATGCTCTGCGAAAAACACTTCTCACTGGTCAACTGCCACGCCGTCCATTGAACCAAGAAACCAGCGCTGACTGGTCCGTCTGCAATGCACGACACCCTCTTTCACCAACCAAACCGGCCAAACAAGGGGGGGATGGATGGGGGCGCGACGGCGGCAGCAACCACAGGTAAAGTGATATCGACGGCTAAGTAGAAGACAGGAAAACACGCACATGTACATGTACTTAGGCATGCGAAGGACAGGATGAAGTATTTCCTACTTGTTCTACTCTTGTACGACCATCAATCCAATCAATCAGTATGCACCATAATTGCTGCATACCAAAACATCACATAAACCGGCGAGGGTTGTCGCGATCGAAATTGTTGATGAAACATCACCCTGTCAAGGGCAAGGATTTCCGAGCAAACAAGCTTCTCTAAGCCCCCTCGTCTATTTTGACAGCCCGGCATGGCCGGTAGAGCTCTTCCCCACGCTCAGAAGAGTGGAGAATACCCCGACAACCTCCGCAGAAACGGAAATGGAGACATGCGGTTACCATACAACCCCCAACAACATATATTTCAAGTGCTATGGTTCCGGAACTTTGCGTACCTGCCGGGCGATTTAGATTTCATCTCCCGACAGAAACCATCCATGGAAGTAAAATTGTAGGTTAAAATGATCAGGTTTAGGGTGAGCAAGCATACAACTCCGCATTCGCATCACGAAAATCTTTCATCCCAACCCCATCGCACTCTTGGCACTAACCGGGTCCAGATCAATATATATGCTTAATATAACCGATAGGAGTGATGTTTCGTGATCGAAACTTGATGCCTGCGAGAGCCGCGTGACGACATCTCCACACAAGTTCAGCCAGCATCTCCTGAATTGAACCCTTGTTTCAAGAATTTTGAACCCACCATGCCTGCTACTCTTGTATTAAAATCCAGTCGATGAGTTGATCATGAAGGTTACAATGCATGAAAGTTTGCACTCTCCAGCCGTTAGCAATATATACTGAATATATCCGATCAGGAACGATTAAAGCCCATCCAGATCCTAGGCAGTCTTGGGATGTCCAAGACTAGGATTCAGACCATTCCGAAGCTGTCCGTCACTCCCGAGGAATACTCTAGAAGGCCTGCTCGGGACAGAAAATCTCGGTGAGATCAATCCGTAGTTCGAGAGACAGAACTGCTTACCTAGTATGCGCCTTCCTGAGTTGTTGATATGGCACCTGTACTGAAATCACAGAAATACAACTGCCGTGAATATTAGATACATTATTCGCTGGCCAAAAAACAGCCCAACCCTGACAAATATCAAAACAGGTCGAAACAGGGAAATTCTTCATCTTTTCTCATCACTCTACACCAACGCCCTAGCATACGTATCAACGGGCTCATTTACGTCTTCCTGGCATGCCTACCAACGGGCCCATCCCCTGCCATCATGAACGGGCTCATCTACTTCCCCTACCCCTGCGAGCATTCTCCACGTGCCAATCACTTTCCAGCTTAGGACTAGGCTTCCCTTTTCTCCTCGATTCCGATTTTGATTGGACTGCCTATGGGGTTGCGGGCGACTTCAAATGAAATCCCCAACATCGCAGTACATATATCGGCATCTAGTGTCGGCAGCGAGGAGATGTCGATGGGCTGCACAGAAACGAAACCTGTTGTGATACAGTCTTTGGAAAAGCAAATATATGTATGTACGTTTCACCGTCCAGGAAGACGCTGTGATATCTTGTGATCCTGCATGGACTACTGTACGCTGACGATGCGGATAATTTATCCGTAGGCCTACAGTCCTTCCGGGGACACCGATGCGACGTATTCCCATCGGCCTAGTACCGCTGGGTATGGTTAAATGCTGTATACATGAAAACAAAAGAATATCTAAGATATTACCTACACAGCCAAACCTGTGAAGGCGGGAAAAAACGTGGTTTGCAGCGTCCCTTGGCATCGGCTTCCCGTTATTCCCCCTGTTTGCTTTTTCTTTTGCCTGACGTAGTAATCTAAAGCAAACTCAGTACTGGGCTGCTTGATACTATAAGGACGAGCGTGGTCATCCGCCAGGAACGCCGAACATCGTTCATTTGGGTGATTCCGGAAGATATTGACTTGCTGCGGATTCAACCCTACGGCGCCCTGCATATGTCGTTGGGGGTACCACGTGCTTTTCTCTCCGGACACCTCGGTATCCACTGCCGGACCTTTCTGACAGATGACAGCAGGCGCCTCCTGTATGGATTGCTTACGACTGACACTTCATACTGGGCAGCCACTCATCGGGCTGTTCTCTGCCGCCATGGTGGCGGGTTGAAACGTAGCTACGGTTTTCTAGGAGGTTGACATGTTCCACCATATGTTCCACCATTATCGTTGATACCCTAGTTTCATCGTCACCAGCGATCCCTAGGGTGGATCTATCTTTAAGGCCCGTATTCTCCTGGGGTACCATGGTATTGGATGGAAAGTGTTGCGCAGAGAGAGCATCTCCGACAGTTCGTGATGCGGAAGTTAGATAATGCTAAGCAGGATGTTGTGAGTAGATGAGTACCCCAACGAATCTTGGTACATAGAAACTACATCCAACTTGGACATTATTGCGCAAGCAGTGCCATACAGGCCCCACATGTTCTCTACATGGCTTGGTCAAGTCGGGTGTAGGGATGGGACAATCCATATCAGGAAGAGCCAAAAAGCTTCCTTGGACGAAGCCCATGATCTAGGGAAACATACGATAGTCGGAGTAGATGGTGCTGCAGCTAGAGCATTGCATACACCACGGATTTCAGATCTGGAACCTTTGGCGCCACGTCCATCCAGGCCCGCTCGGCAGTAGAACACGATGGTGTTTCGACAGACACCCCAAAAAGATTCGTAACCTTGTGAGGATAAGTACAATGGCAGGGATTTCATCTATACCGTATTAGTCCGTTGGCGGCCTGGCCTTGCAAGTTCCGCAGAGTGGTCGCCTGGCCTCCCCATAAAAGCAGAAACGGAACTTTTTGCACATCGTTATTGTATGTTATACATCGTACCCAGCGTCATCGCAAACCCTGGGTCCCTGAAGCTATATTATTCGTTCCCCTCTCTGCACGCAGAGCGACTAGCTGCAGCTTTGAATGAACCCGAAATTACCGAAGATCATTCCATGCAGGACGCTATCTCTTTGACTGCGCTGCACTTGTATGTAGCTGGTTGCAGACGCAGGGGCATAAAGTGTTGTGTCCGACATCTAGGAGTTATCTTACTTCCTAGACCTTCGTAAAGCCCGGTTGTGGTGGCTCTGGTGGAGCTAGCCCCCCGCAGTTTCTGTCGTTGAGATTCCCGTGCGGAGTTTTCACCTGGATTCAATCTATAGTTATCTACATTATCTCCCCGTTCGTTAAGTCTAACGGCAAAAGAAACAAAAGTGTGTATTATAATATAAAACGAACGTAGAAGGTACGTAGAAACAAAAAACGGCAGAGGAACATCCGAAAACTCTTACGATCATGCAACAAATCGGCCCATAATACGATGAACGATGAACGGAGTTTGCCATAGTGTCACGGGGTCTATACTCCTCAGACCTAACAAACTTAGGCCGGGGCCGAGTTTAGTATTGTACCACCGGACGAGGCGACCGATAGATCTAAAGTGGAGTGTAATCGGTGCAAAATTGTGGATTTCCGCAGTTGAACATCTGCCGCTTATCAAACTCAGCGCCTTATTTCCCTTATTGCTGGGTTCATGAGGTTCGGTAGTTACCCAACCAGGTATCCCAGCGGGGCAAACCCCAAACAAAGGAAAACGCACAAACTGTTCTATGAACCTAACTTACCGGAACCAAAATATCCAAACGACCTCATTGGAAGATTCGCACAAAGCAAAAGGAGATTGAACACAAACCACATGCCATAACACACGCCGCCCCGTCGCCTGGTCATCAACGAGTACTGCAATCTTCATCACTGTTGTCACCTCCGTCGTTGTCGGCAAGTGTCGTTGCTTTTTGAATGGGATGTCCTTGCACACCGCATCGGAGATATATGACATCTTTATCGAGAAGCAATCTTTCGGAAGTGCGTATTAAATAGTGATGCACCGATGAAGCGCGGATCTGGACAACTTGAGCTGAATCGCAGTATCCAGAGTATATGGCGGCTCAAACGCATCGCTGGCGCCAGGTGGTTGGTCCAAAACATACTCCAGGTGAGGCATACGGTCAAGTTTGATTCGACATGCACCAAATTGAGGTTCGGTGATGCCGCCCTCTCCCAGAGATCCAGAGATTCCTGACCGGGCCAATTATTGCAGCGACAATATTAGACCACGCACCAGCTACACTATCGCGTCTACTCGGTGATATGGCATTAAACTAACGTGTGTGTCGTCACGGTAGGTCACACACATGGACCCGTAGCCCAGTCACTTCGCCACGATTCTAGTACGGCGCCGCCTTATTACCGAGTAGATACGGTAGATACGATCTCTAACTTCCCACTTCAGCGACTCCTTAACTAATTGGTAGTATCTCCATCGTCGAGTTTAACGTATTTCTCTCGTAAGAAAGTGGCCGGAAGCACTGATTTTGAACTAATCCCCGCCAGTTCAACCTTATCAGGGTTTGTATAAAGCACCGGCCTAATCATGGCCTGAACGGCCTTGACGCGGATCCATCACTCGGGCAGCACACGTCTCTCTGGCTGTCGTCATAGGGAGCTCTGAACCAAAACCCGAATCCATGATCCGCAATCAGATGCGCGGCCTTTGTTGCTGCAAAACGAGAATTTGGATAATTTACAGAGACGAAATTGGGAACTTGACAACGCGGATCTGTTCCAAGGTTGCGGCCGGGAGTATGGCCACTGCAGCCAGACTAGAGTACATAACACCGTAAAGCCAGCGCCGAACCGTATTGGGGATCTGCCTACTTGGTGAAATATATATTCTTTCCGATTCAAGATGATCGAGATTCCTAGCCGCCTACGTAACCACCCTAACAGACGGGCAGAATGGGCAAGGAATCTCCCCACCAATATCTCGAGATAGATTTCCTCCTTTTCGACAGCTCGCTCCCAACCTAACGGGCCTAGGTCGGAGTTCCCTATATATAGTACACTTCCAGCGTCACTTGAATCAATACACCCTCGGCGAATATGGCAGACTGAAGTGTCCAAAATTTAGAAAGTGTTTGCACTGATGGCGACAGCTCTTGGTTGTAGGCATTTACAACACTGTAAATTGAAAACCGATAAACGGTCTTGATGTCCAAATATTAGTGATAGAATAGCCTACTCTGCTCTCGCTCCCAGAATTTTTCGTTGCTCGCAAGCTCGCACCTCAAAAGCTTGCGAAGTCGTTTGATGGATGCTTTTCGAGCGCAAGCCTACTCTATGTGCTGAAACATTTTGTAATGAGCGGCAGGTGGCTCGGGCACGTTCCTTGTACCTTCTCTAGGGCTTCCGCTTCTTCCACCTGCTAGTTCTATTGAATTTACTTGCTGCCGTTCAAACTCCGCCCCTAAATCATCACTCATCCCTCGGCCTAGAACTTCCACGCAAAGGTTGATCTCGTTTAATTCTCGACTCCGCGATCACTCGGATACAATTATATAAAACCCTGGAGGTGGGTAACCTTGTCTTTGTGACAGTTGCCGCGTCTTCAATCTCCGTGAAAGCGGTGGCATCCTTTTTTAGCTTTAATGGCAAGATTTTCGGGCGGTATGTACCAATCTTTGCTGCGTTTGTTATACTACACATCCCTCATCAATAGCTCATTTGGGCAAGTTCCATTTTATTTGGATAAACCACCTTCCGGTCCTCGATCCGGATTCCTAACCTCCTTTTGACATACTCGGTCTTTCTCTCACCAATCTCGCGCTATAGAGCGCCACGGGAGGTCAATGTTTCCTCCTTACAGATGAAGATTTCCCGGAGATCCCTCCGGCGAGGTTCCTAATAAGAGCGATAGGTGTCCTTGTAGGACGATCCATCAGTTGCCGGTACATAGATGGCTCGATGTTTGGCGTCTTACGATGTTGTTGGTTTTTGGGGCTAGTTTACGAAAACTCTTTGTATCTAGACCGTGATTACCTATGAAAGACTCCAGATGTGGTTCGAGATAAGAGTAAGTAATCACTGGTTAATTGTTAGTCCACACTAACATAATGACCTAGCACAGATAAGACATTCGTTTAGGATTCATGGGATATCACTTACCAAGTTTCCATAAAATTTGCTGAGTAGTTGTAATTGAAAGGAAGATGATCACGCGATATCACTCACTTTCACTGAATTTGTAAGAGAGCTAACCCCTTTTTGTGAGATCATCTGGTGTACCACACTCCGAGACTACCCCAGAACTCCACCGGTTCTCGAGCAAAATTTTTGAAACGCCGGCAAGAACACCTAGAAGACCGCTGGAAGGTGTAACAATTCTGGTTTTATTGAGAAGTTGTTTTGCTAGAGGGAGAGCGCTATAATTTGAATCCAGAGCTTGTGATAAAGGGAAACACTCTTTGGCTACTTCCTGATTATCATAAGGAAAGAATACCGCGTTTTGCTTTGTTGATGGCTGTAGGACTCGCTGAGATGAAAAATGAACCGACTATCGCCGTCAGGTTTACCAAGGCTTTGATTGGTGACATGAGTAAATCCTTGGTCAGAAAGAGTCGGCATTGAGGCCTAGGTACGGAATTTCCAATTTATCTCAACCGGTCAAGTAATGGTGCGCTCGTAGGGCTTCGGAATCGCCTTGTCCCACTTCCTCGGGTGTTGAAGGGCGAGGAGCCGATGGTTGAGCTAGACGCAGAAACTAGACGCACCACCGGGGAATCGGCTACGATCGTCGTTGCTACCTAACCCCACCTTTTTGGTGGGGCGGAAGTTGCTGACAGAAGATACACTGATTGGCAGTACCCAATATGAACCTTTGCGACCTATCGCGTCACGGTCAGGTCAGTAGCTGTTGATTCTTCATATGTTTGGGGTCTCTCTTCGGGCACGTCCTTGCCGCTGTAATTTCGCTTGTATACTTAGCAAGTAAACATTTTTGTAGCCTATATATTCGCGCTATCTGGCTCGCTGGGTCATCTCATTACCGGGGTAGGCAGTACTAAAATAAGTACGGCGGACTTTCGGAGAATGCATTCAGCCGATGAGAGCGAGGATGGAATACCAAAAATCTAGGAGCCTATCGGATTGATCCGACGAATTGGGTTGCTCGAATTTGCTCTCAACTCCTGGTCAGCTGTGGTTTGATTGCTGTGTTCGATTCGCTGCGTTGCTCATCAGTAATGCTGAACGAATACTTCTGCTGCGGGCTTCTCCGCTACTCGGGGTTGGGCTGCGTGGCTTGTATTGGTTCAGTGGTAGTGGTTATGTTTCACGGGCTGAACCGACCCCGTGCCCACAACCCCCTCTTGGGAAAAGTTGATCTCGGTATTTCGCTTCAGTTCGGTTTGCTTTTTCTGTGAGCTGAAGTCTGGTCCCAATGCGCAACGATGCACAAGTGAGAGCGAAGAGCTGGTTCGTTGATGGTGCGTATGTAGGAAGCATCTGATCAATGCCCTCATGAACCATATTATGATGAACAAAAAGGTGACTATTAGCTACGGCGTTAGCTTTCTCCACAAATTCCCATCTATTAAACCGAACCGGCCAGCGTTTTCGACTACAAGCTTCCACTTTATGTCTCAGGCAAGCCCTGAACTTAAATACGTACCCACAGCATTAACTATGGGTGCGCATTAACCTCGGATAAAATTGCGAAAGTGTTCTTTGCTATACCAGGGATAGGTCAGAAATCCGCGGTTCGAATTGAAGTGATGCTCGGATGGGGTTGGTCCGATGTGGTGGAGTGCAGAGGAGTGCATCTCGATTTTTTTCTTCCGGCATCTTACCCCAGACTTCGTGTTTCCCCACCTTTTCCTTATATGACACAGCCCCACCAGAAACTTGGAGACGGAGCACCTAAGTAAATATTAAGTTAATTGCTGTTGGTGGCTGCATGTGTGGTTCCGAATAATGACACTGGACATCATCCTGTGACCTGTCGTTCTGTATGTTTGTGATATGTGTAAGTGGTGTCTGGTCCCTGGGAGAACCGTTGACGTTGAGCGTTGGTAAGGCATCCTGCGGTTTAGCTTCCAGAGTAAGCCCGTCGGTCAGTGAGCAGCGGCCAGTCGCTTGCTCGCTCCGACGTTTTTCCTGTCTTTAGATTTTCTTCCGGCTGGTGATGGCGAACGAGTGGGTAGCTACTTACAGTACGGGACTTCTTGCACCCGGCAAACTCTAAGTGCCCAGGGTGGTAGCGGCTTTAAGTCCTTAGCGTACCTAATATCTCCAGCCCGCTAAAGCCTAAACGAGTTTCCCTGTGCCCCCGCAAACTGCAGAGCAGACTGCGGTTGGGTAAGCCGAAGAGACAGTGCAAGAAAGTGCGAATCACCTCGCTACCCCGTATTTGCGACGAAGCTGTTCATTCAGTCCTCCGCCTCCTCTCTCTCTCTCCCTCCCTCCAGGAGTCCTTGCACCGCCGCCACCACACCCCGTCCATTCGTCCATCGAGCTGGTGGCCATCAAATCGTGGTACTGCGCGCTTCCCAGACCCACTACTCATTTCGTCTTCTGCCTTCTCCGAGGCCATTTCCCACCACCGGAAACAATATCTACCACACTTCCACACTTCCCACACGCACTCAAGCACCAAACCTACTCCCTCGCCCCAACAACACACTTGCCACTGCCACTTGCCACGTCTACTTACAATTGGTCACGCATATTTCTCATCTTGTCTGATCGCCGCCAAAATTTACCCTTGCTGCCGGCGCCTCCTTCCCGGCCGTGCTAAACTGCAGCAGCAGCCGGAGCTCCGTCGCTCGAAAAACAGGCAGACTTTGTAAATACATTAGACTTATCATCTCTTTCGACTCTGGGGTGGTTTGCCGGTGCATTCCTTCTCTGTTTTAACCTTAGGCACCCATCACGTTCCTCGTTGTCGTGTGCGCAGTGCAGCAAGGGATTCTAACCAACGCATCTCGGCACCCCGGATTTTCGCTGCCGACCCCAATCAACACGCGCCCAACACCTCCCTGTATTGCATCCTTCTATCCTCAAAGCCCTGCGCATTTGTTCCGGGCGACGCAAAGAATGAATTGCCTGCTCTAGCAGAGCTTCGAATTATATCTTGCTAAATAATGGCGGCGGATGTCGCTCGGAGTCCTTCTCAGTCATCGACAGGTACGGGAAGCACTCAAGTTGGTGGTAATGGTGGTGGTGGTGGAAGTGCGGTTGTCGCGGTTCATTCTTCAGGTTCAAAGAGTCCTTTTCATTTCAATTCACCGTCCTCCTCCTCTCTCACACGAGCGCCCTCGCAAACCTCGGTCTCTTCACCGCAGCAATACCAGACGCAGTCGCAATCCCAATCGCAGTCGCACTACAGACCTGCATCACCCAGCGAAGAAGTTTCCAACTCGTCGTCTTCCTTCTTTTCCCACCAACGGCTTTCACCATCCGGTCGCAACACTCGTCTACCATCCTCGGCATCTGAAAGGACAGTTCCTAGAGGTCTGCCGCCGATGTCGTTGCCGGTAGGAGAAGGTGGAGTCATGGGAGGATTGGGGCCGAACGATCCGCGACTGCCAATGTCGCCTGGAGACGGTACGCTAGGAATGAGCGATATTCCGGATGGTTTGACTGGCGATCCGACAGCGCCCCGAAAACGGTCCAAAGTTTCTCGGGCATGCGATGAATGTCGAAGGAAGAAGGTTGGTTGGTCTGCGGCCGCTGGTCATTTTCCCGCTGGTCATTTTCCCGCTGTGTCCTCGGTGGTGATTGCTCGTGCTTTGTTGTGTTTGTTTGTTGCTGGGCGCTGGGTTGACGTTGTGCTAACATTTGTCGACACCTGCAGATTCGATGCGACGCGTCCTCCGAGTCTGGTATCGAACAGTGTTCCAGCTGCAAGCGCGTTGGCTCTAAATGCTCCTTCAGCAGAGTACCCATGAAACGAGGCCCCAGCAAAGGGTAACTTCTTTAATTAATATTCCGCTTTTTTTTGTTGCGTTTAACAATTGTGTTCAATTTTGGCCGCTCGTCCGCTTCCTCGGGTTCACCCGTTTCTCCTTCACCGCACTTATACTCTATGCTATTTCATTGCCATTATCCGCTTGTTGAATGTGAGAAGTTGCGGGCAAGGTTACCTGTGTTCTATATCAATCGCAATATCAGGATCAGTGTTCAAGTCTAGCTGACACTTTGGAATCTTGTCTAGATACATAAAGGAATTAGCTGATAGGCTAAATACACTGGAAAACTCAATATCGACTGGCGATCTTCACCCGTACGGTCTTGCGGGAGAAGGTGAGCATAGCCCCGGTCCGTCAGATTCTACGTCACCTCCACCGGTAACGACAGGCCCCCAGAGGCAATCAAGAAAGAGAACCCTATCCTCGTCAAGCGAGTTTCAGCAGAGCGGGGTACATTTACAGCCTCTTTCGCAAACCAGTTCGACTGGAGGAAGACAAGGAGGAAGACAAGGAGAAAGACTCCCATCTATAGATTCATTTCACCCGACAAACCAACATCAGCATCAGCAGCGATCTCGATTGCTACAGCACGAGTCACAGAGGCAACTGCCTCATCCTCAGCATGCTGTTGTACATGGGCCTCCTCGCACGCCACAGCCTCCACAGGGCTCAGCAGATATGCAACAACAATTCCCATCTTCTATCTCAACGGACGGCACCCGACAACACTACTGGAAGGGGTTTCAGGACCGTCGAGCTAGCGTCAGTTTTCCTTACGACATGGACTCGCAACGGCCTTCCGCCAATAATCCAATTTTAGGGGATGTGAAAACATTTGAGTGGGACGAGGAATCAATAGATCAGTGAGTAACATCACACATCATTTTTTTAGTGTTATCAGGTTCACCCTTGGACAATGGCAGGGATTTCAACGGTTAACGTGTGTCGTACAGATATTACAGTCTTATACATCCAACATTCCCACTTCTTCCGCACTCCAAGCCTCGGCTCCGACAAAGGTTAGCTGCAGCCTCGATTACAGTGCGAGAAGCACTACTAGAAGCTCTCTATGCCGCAGTTCGTTCAAATCCGTCGTCCGCTGCCAAAGCTGGTGCACCGCCGGCAAATCCTAGACGAGCATGTGAGTTGTGCGTAGCTTCTCAATTCGAGAGTCAAGATCCGCGGGCCACTGTGGCGAGTAGTCTGTTGTATCTGCAAACGATGATCTTAATGGCTCTGGAAGCCGATAACCACGGACCCTCTACTGTACGGGGGCAATCGGGCCTGCCGCGGGCTGCATGGGTTGGGGGCTCTGTCGGGTTGGCCTATCATCTTAAATTACACCACAATCGGGTGGGCGAGAGATTCGCACATGGCGATCCAGACTCAGACGAGAAGCTGGGGAGAAGAGCATGGTGGGTATTGGTTGTGCTCGATCGCTGGCATGCAATTAGTACATCAAGCCCCCTGTTCATACCGGATTCCAATGTTGTGCTATTGCCAGAGGATCAAATGCTAATTGGCCTGACTCCGTTCCATCTCGTCCGTAAGTACCGCACCCTTTTAGTTGCTCACCATTCACTTACCCCTTACAGGCCTCTCGTGTATTCTTGGTCACCTTGCAGAAGCCTTCACGACCGCTGATGAGGTCGTCTCTGCGGCTTCCTTAAACCCTTACATCTGCCGTCTTCTCCGTGGTGAACTGGAACGCTTCCGAGAAAGCGTAGAAGTCGTTTGGGGCTCCCTTTCGCTTTTACACGTGGCTTACTACCACGTAAAGCTGTTAACTCTTCGCCACAACTCTTCCTCTGAGCCGCGGCAGCTTCTTGAGCCTGCCTTGCGGATGGCCACAATGCTAGATCACTCCTCAATGCCAATAACACCCCTCAACCATCATTTCGCTGCCCTAGCTCTCATCACACTTGTGGATCTTGCCGATATCGAGGAGACCCGAGATGAGGCGTGGCGAGGGATACAACAACTTGATGAAGCGCTTAAGAAACGGCGGGGGTTGGCAACGAGAGAAGATAGCGTTGGATGGGATCGAGCGATCAAGGATCTGATTAATACCCGGCTAGAGAGTCGATATATGAATTTTCCTGGCGGCAGTAGCACGGGTACCTTGCAGCATTTGGCAGAATTAGCGATAGGGGACCAGAGTCCAGCGGGTTACACGAGTAGTCTTGGACAAAGAGGGAAGGGGCTTGATGCAGGGAAGCTGCAGAAATACGGATATTTGGGGTCGATTTTGTTGTAAGATGACGATAACGAACATCTGATTTTGGGGGGTGTAAAGGCGTTACTTTGTCTTTGGAGAGTGGGTGTTGGTGGGAGTGCGTTGTGGAGCTGTTTCATTCTTGCGTTTCCTTCGGATTACGTCGAAGCGGGATACAAAGGGGCTTTCCCTGGTTTTGTGTTTTGGGAATTGGATTTATTGGGTATATCTGAATTTCTTCGGCAGTGTGTTGCCCGTCAGGAGCGTGGCATCCCTACTGCTTCTGTTACATACTAAGTACTGACTTTTGTATCGACTGGCACCATCTCTCTTGTTCTTTTTCTTTCTTTCTATTGTCTTAATTTCTTTGGGTCCTCGCATTTTACATTCTCGTGTTAATGTTTCCGTTTGTGTGTACCTAGTATGTACGTTCCTAGGGCGTGCGCGTTTCTCTTTCGTTTGTTATACTATATCCGTGGCTTTTGTATGGAGTGGAGTGGAAGGTGTACAGTTGAATCTACTTACAAGAGGGGAGAGAATGAAGAGCAATAAGTACAGAGTTTTGGCAATTTATGGCGCCTGGAACAGCGAATGGATTAAAGTAGTGATTCTCGATATTATCAACGTGCCGGTCAGTGGTTTGCTGGGTCGCCAAGACGCTAGCTGTCAGCTCCGCATTATTCGCGTGGCTAGCTCAGCACTCTTGTTTCTTGTTCCGGCATCGTCATCACTCGCGACCCTCCATCATCACCACCATCCGCAACACCAAAACCACAACTAAAGTACTTGCACAGACCATAACCCACCATCCACCGTTGTCCTCCCATCATGACATCCGCCCGCACACACTCCAACAAGCGACCATACGAGCTCTCCCCGCCCGCAACCGCAGACTCAAAGCGGCTGAAACACCACGCGTCGCCGCCAGCCCTGCCCGCTAACTTCTTCTCCCCCACATCTACCACTGCCACCACTATTACTACCTCGACTACTACATCCCCCCCATCCGCAGAACCAGATCTAGACGCAGAGTGGGAGTCATTCCAGCGCGACGTCGTCGCAGAGCCTTCGATGACGACGACGGCGGCCGTTATCTCCGCACCCCCTGTCCCTGCAAAAGAAGATAATGCGAAGCAAGAGGAAGGCGTGTCCGAGGATACAAAAGACGAGAAGGAGGAGGCGCAGGAACGCCTGCTCGAGGAGTTTGAGGAAATGGAGGGGCTGGAGGAACGGGTGCGGAGGCTGAAGGAGAGGAGGGAGGCATTGCGGAGGACCGGGATTGTTGGAGGTGTTGGAGACACTGGAGGTGCTGGAGGTGCAGGGGGGACGAGGCTGGAGAGTGGGGGGAGGGAGAGACCTGGGGTGGGGGTTGTGAGGGAAGGCGGTGGAAGTGGGGAGGAAGAGGAAGATGAGGAGGAAGACGAAGATGAGGACGAAGAGGACTTTTTGAGGAGGTAACTACCTAGGAAAAGGGATTTGGCGTTGGTTTTTGTTATTTTGCTCTTTTGCGTGCGGTTTGAATACCTGGACACGGGGATGGGAGATGGGCTTGCAAGACGCAAGAGAAATTGTATTTGTATGTGCTAACTTTATCTTTTGCTTTGTTTCCTGCGAGTGTTCTTGAAGTGATGTGATCCACTACTAACTCGACGGCCAGGTTGCTTTTTTGAGTATTTACTCATGTATCTAGAACTTTCAGCTTACTTTTTGTATTTGCTTCTTTATCGTTTTACTGGCCCCCGAATGCGGGTAGGTGCATAAGCACATACATGCATTGCTGCCGTATCTTCCGTGAATGGACGTGGGTGACACATAGGAGTGTGTGGGGTATAATGCTGCGGAAATTGTGTTGGTTTGACAATTGGGTCGCCTCCTGGTGCGGAAATTTTATGTGGAAGGCCCATAGAGTGTCACTCGGTTATAGTTTCGTAAAATAGAGCGTCGTTAAGGTTATTTATGATACACGTACTTATGAAGTATACATGGAACTTTGAGGTGCTACTGGGTTGAGAAATTCAAAATTTAATCGTTTCGTTAGTTTGTCGCCCCAGCTCGCATCCCCTCTACGTCCAACTATCACTCGTACTAATGGCACAATTGATTTCGCCCAAAATTTAACGGTGGGCTGCACTTCGGCGATGTCCGACGGGCGATATATTCAAAGATGATAAATAGTATGACAAAACACTACCAGACCAAAGCGGAGTTGAATGGACACTCACGGGCGGCAGACCTGGCGCCTCAGCAGCAAAAACTCGCAGTACAGAGAGGGAGGAAGACAACCATTATCACCGACTTAAAGCTTGTCATCTGAGGAGTGAATTGTCGGTTGAACACCCTTACTACATGGAGGAATAGCATATATGTACTAAAAAACCACCTCGATTTATTCCTTTGATGGGAACACTCTGTGATGCAAATAGAACAGATACTGCACTGTATTAAAATAGAGACTATGTCTCAAAATGTCGAGTCTCCAGCCTACCGGTACTCTGATCTTGTCCAGCCTTGCGCTTATCACCAGGTCCAGAGGATCATAGTTGTATTTCTCTTGAAGTTTGGGGATATCAGGAAAGTGAGCCTGTGTGAAAATTTGTATTATCAAAGACAAGATAGATCGAGCTACGTAGGGCAGGAGAATTTACATCAAACCCACCCCAGTACAATTGCAGGGGTACTCGCATCGAATTCTATTCAATCGCTCAAATATATCTCTATATGCAAGGTATGTACACCCAGCTGCGCTCCCAAGATATAACCTCGAAGGTATCTCTGTTCTGTCAGATCTAAGGTGAACTTAGCAATCATTAAGACTAGCCAAGTGTGCTTTATTCTAACACGACATCTACCTACCACAACCACAAAAGCTAGCGACCATTAGCTCAATCTGAAGATACTATTGCAAAGTGTTGAAGCTGCTTAAGGCTGGGGTTTTGGAAAATGTGTGTAGAGAAGAGAAGGAGAGAGGAGGGAGATGGGAGTTTATATAATGGTGTTGGTGTGAAGGTACAGTAGAAGGATGGAAAGGTGGGCGTCGGCGAAAATGTGTGAGCTGAGACCTAACGAGGGAAAGGTGCTCGCGTTCAGATATCAATGTCAGTAACTGAACTGATAAAGATCACTCGAGCATTACCAAACCTGCGAGCGTCATTTGAATGAGAAGCACATTTCTCATTACTGGGTATCTACGGTAGTGATGCTCACCAAGCGGACACCCGTTCAACCCCGTCTTGTGGTGGCGGCAAGCCGTACGAGTGATATTTTGTGTTACCATTGTGATCTGTCTTGAGAAGCCGCATTCTTTGTTTATTTGTCAGAACTGTCCATTCAAGCTGAATAGGCAGGGCTAACTGCTGCACCTGTACACGTCTTTTATCGCCGTGTTTCAGGATGACTTGCATCTAGAGGTTTCAACCCGCAATGCATCATCCCGATCCTTATAAAACCACTACTTCACTTCACATACCACCCCTTCTCCTCCTAAAACCATTCCTTCTCGCCATATACCACACCTTCTCTCTAGACACATCCTTCCTCCCCATAAACCAAGCCACACTACAATGTCCAATTCCAATTCCAATTCCAATTCCAATTCCATTTTAGTTCGGGCCCTCCCGGGCCTCGAACACAGTTTGCATGTGTAGGAACTGCGCGAACCGCCCGGGGTACATGCAGTGTGGTCCACGCTGTCTTCTAAATCGTGGGGATCGATCATCTGGTCTGCTACTTTTGCGGTGCATTGGTACTAGATAGGGCAGGGTTTGCAGCGTTGTCGAATGATGCGAAGAGGAGCTTGGGCGTGAGGGTGTAGAATGTTGCTTCGTGCTTGTAATTCCTGTGGCTAGTGTGCGGGGAGTGAGGCCCGTTTAGATTCTTTGCTTGTCCACGAGGGGATTAATTCTATCAATTGTTGAAGCATCTGTTCGTTGGTCTATCTTCGCCGTCTAGTTGGGAGTTAACTAGTGGAGAAAAATATAGAACTTGTCTATAACTCACCAGTTAATGATGCCTGTTATAAGGGCATAGCATCAACACGTCACTCCTCTCTTCGCCTTGGGGAATTGCCAACGAGACAATATCTCTCGGGCTCTAGTGGGGTTAAGTCATTTTGGATATCGAACGCTTTGCAACTCAGATGTATGGGGGCTTGCAAGTTTCCCAATGGTGAATCAATCAAGAATGGTTGCTATGTTGTGATGTCTCTTCTTGGATAGGTGGAAAGATCGGCTTACAGACAGACGTTTTGTGGAATTGGTATCACTTTTTCCCAGTATTTCATATAGTTGAAAGTACTCAGTGGTATCATGGAATATCGTGTTTCTGGTGTTTTTACCATCATATCTTAACATGTTCGTTTATGGGATGTGGCAAGCTGTCTTTGTCGCTACATCTCAGCCTCATTTCATGCACAAGTTTCAACTTGAAATACACTCTCCATCATGATGAAATTAACTCCGCTACATAAACCCATCCGCCCCGCCCCTAGCTCTTTCATCCCTATTAACTAAGCCCCACCCTACCACACTGCAATGTCCACTCCAGCCTCGATTCCCAAAATTCCCGTGTGCCTGTACTGCGCACGAAACCGCCTTGGGTACCAACAAAGTGTTAATAACCCGCACGATTCCGTCCATGTGGTGGAAAATTCTGATCTCCGGTGCAATTTTTGTGGCAAGATAGTACTGGATAAACGGGAGTATGCGGCACTACCGGATGACGCGAAGAGGAGCTTGCTCCTACCCTCAGAGCCGTCGCAGCTGCCACATCCGGGACCTCCAGTGCTACCAGCGATACCAGAAATACCAGAGATCCCAAACCACTCCCTGCCCTCATGCAATGCCTGCGTAGGCCGCCCCGGGTACACAGCAAATGGCCCACGTGCTGTCGTCCATGTAGTTGGGAATGATCATCTTGTCTGTAACTTTTGCGGTGCATTAGTACTAGGAAAGGCGGGGTATGCAGCGTTATCGAATGATGCGAAGAGGAGCTTAGGCGGGAGGGTATAGGATGTTGAAAGGATTATGTTTTTGTGTTTGTACGTTTTGTTTCGGTCCGTTTAGACTCTTTCTTTCTCACGGGTGGGATCAATTCCACCCAAGGTGAAATTTGTCTGGGTTTCGTGTCTTTCCCGCTCGTAGCACTTCACAATCTTTGATGTCCTGTTCGTAGTATTGAGCAAGTTGGGATTTTCACGAACAGGTCTGGAATATCTCGAACTTTTTCCGAGTTACTAAGAAAAACAGAGCCTATTCATTCCCGCCAGCTGCATCTATCATCCCTACAACTATTATACATATCACAATATAACATGGGTTGCAGCCCACGGCAATAGTCTAGAGTTTTGGGGACATACAGAGGTTAAATTCCCAGCAAATAATTTTCCGGTCGTTTCTTGTGTTGGGTGCGCTGCAGCTCGGGGATGTATGGAGGTTGGCAATATCCCCACTGGTGAACCAGTCAAGAATACTGTAGTTTCTGCTTGCCAGGTTTTCTAGTTGGTGAGATCTCTCAGGATGAATTCGCGTCCAACTCGAAATCCCCTCTCCATCATGTATGGTTAACACTCCACCCCGCCTCATAAACTCACCTGTCCCGCCCTTAAGCCCTCTTCTCCCATAAACCAAGCTCTTACTCTACCACACATCAATCTACCACGTTACAATGCCTCCTCCAGCCCCACCCCCCAGAATCCCCATGTGCCTCCACTGCGCACCAAGCCGACCCGGGTACAAACAAAGCCACCCGCGCGATGTCGTCCATATGATGGAGTACTCTCATCTCCGGTGCAACTTTTGCAACACGATGGTACTGGATCCACCAGGGTATGCGGCGCTGCCAGATAATGCGAAGATGAGCTTGCTTCCACCCTCGGCACCGGGGCCCCCACTCTCGGCGCCCTTGATACCTTCATGCAAGACCTGCGTAAACCGCCCTAGATACGCAGAAAATGGCCCGCAAGATGTCGTCCATGTCGTTGGGGGCGATCATCTCGTCTGTAATTTTTGTGGGGGGATGGTACTGGATAGGGAGGGGTATGCGGCGCTGCCGGATGTTGCAAAGAGACCTCTTCGTACCATCCGGTTCGCACCATCCGTTTGAGTAGCTCTAAGGTGCTTTATCATAAAGGAAATTGATTTAAAGATTGAAATGTAAAGATTGAAAAACCCTCTTTTGTAGTGTCATTTTGGTTTTTTGTCTTTCCCGCTTGTTGAAACCGAAGCCGGCGTTCTGGTAGGTGCTTCCACTCTATAAGTTGTCTTGAATCGGTGCATTTGTGTAGGGCGATGGCTTCTGAAGCTCCGCCTTTCACCACGTCTGAACCACTTGAGACCGAGGTGACGATCAAAACTATTGCATATAGAAGAACTGATGGCTTAGCTGCTCTTTTGTTGCCATGCAACATGTTGCATTTATAAAGCGCTATCTCTGGCTGCACAGATCTAGGGAGTCGTGCACACATCTGCAAATGGTATGTATTTTCCGACCGGTTTGTGAACCCCGAAGCCAGCAAACTCCCCAACCCGAACGCCCAGATGCGCACGAGGACACTGTAGCGACGGCGGGCAAGTGGTGCCATAGGTGAAATATCTTCGATCTATCAACTCTGTCAATTGGTATAATGGGTTCGCTTAGTGGTATGCATCATGCTCGGTATTCAAAAATTTGAAACCCACATATCGCGGGAACCAGTGATCGTACTGAAGTGATGACTATGGTTATGGTTATAATCTTGGGTGTCGTTGGTAATGTCACTGCATCTCACTCATGTCAAACCTCGTTAAGGTGGCGAAACCGTTGTTTGTTCTCTGGCGCGCTTCCTACAAACTTCCACAAACACCATTATTGTATCACAGGGACTGCCCGTTTTATCCCCCATTGCTGCAACGTCGCCATCCTTCACCGCCGAGAAAATGACCGAAATTAATCAACATGGCCTCGACAATCACCTACTCAACTCGCAGAATCACAAACCAGACTTTTATTTCCCCAAACCGCCACCAATTACAACACCCACGACTTTCAGATTCCCTGAATATGGATCTACGGAGTGGCAACGCCGTAAGCCAGACTTTCACACGCCCCTAGCACGGTCCCGGAATCTACCCAAGGGACTCATATCAACAGCTGATGGATCTGGCGGGGGCATGCTCGACAAGCAACATTACAAACCAAACTTCGGAATACCGACCCGGAGCCTCGCTATGACACTAGAGACATACGAGCCACCGACGTCGTGGTCCTCCAGCTACCAAAGCAAATTGAGTACAGTGACCCCTACAGTAGACTTAACATGTTTGTTAATTGTGCTACCAGGAGATGCCGAACGTACACCCCACAAGACACACCATACCTTCACCGAAAATGAACGAAACAGTGACGACTACAAGTACCCGGTAAACAATCTCACAAAAGCTGAGACCAAATTCCTTCTCGCCTTGACATTTGCACCAATCGTTGTCACCGTTTGGGCAGTCAAGGCGTTGCGGAAAGGAATCAAATACCAAAAGGCGCAGAGGGAGGCAAAGGCAGCAAGGGAGATTGCATCAAGGCCGCCATTTTGGGAATCGACTGCGGAAGTGGTTGACATAGACTCGTTGAAGGACCCAAAATCTCTTCTAAGGGAGACTATGATTCGAGAGACTTTACAGGTTGATAGGACATCGAAAGAAGCAAGTCTAAAGCCACTCAAAACTCTATATCTGGAATCAGAGACGGTTAGAAGTGATTCAATACAGCTGCTAAAGTTGTGCAGTCTTGACGGTGCGGATGATACAGATATAGAGGAGAGTGAGGATGATCGGGATGGCACTTTCCCAACAGCCAAGTCGACTGCTTCAGCAGAGACTACCGTTCGAATTCGAACTCATCCTGTTCGACTGGTTGATTCCGTCTGGCCAGGGTCTCTCTCCCCTCGATTCCGATCTTACAGATCTCTTCCCAGGTCCATCTCACAGTGTTCATTGGAGATGTCTACCTTCGACGGCTCAGGCAGCTCGATGCAGAGGAATAAAGTGCGCTGGGTGCCCCTCACCAGTCTCAAGTCTTCACAGGCAGGCGGTATTAACGAGCCTTCCACGAACACTGCCGAAGTGCTTGTGGACGTGGCTGGACCAACCCCAAGAAAACATGTGACTGGACCACGAAGAGCTGCCTCCCAATCGTCTTTAAGAGGATTTGGTGCTACCGGATCTGATCTGGGAACGCCTCCACCTGCTGAGGACTCACCGAGAGCTCCAACGCCGTTTGTTTCCGAAACTTTCTCAGTTGGACCTGGTTTAGTAGCACCACCACCTACTGATGAATCTTCTGGTATTACAGCACCATCCCCCTTCGCTACAGGGAGAGAACTGTCAGCCGGTATTATATATAATGTTTCTCACCATCAAGCATCTTCTGCCACAACCATCAACCACTGTTTTCTATTACCATTCCAGACGGCATCCCCCGCGACAAATAGATATCATTCCGAAACTCCGAAATCAACTGTGGAGGGGGACTCATCCCCACCAGATTCGGAGCTTGAAATCGAGCTACACAATCCGGCCCCAGTCGTTGAAGTCACCATCGAGGACCGTGATGACCCACAACCCCCAGAAAACCCACAATCCCGGACATTGACCCCCCATGTCCAGATGCAAATGGATCTCTTAGTACTGCAACTTGTGGATGCAATCAGAGGACTTCTACTGCTGGCGGCGAGACAGAAGAATCCGAGAGATTTGCTATTGGTGTTAATGGTTGCCGGGTTGAGGTTTTGGCAGTGGTTCTTGAATGCGATGGCAGGACGGGTTAGGAATAGGTTGATTGAGACTGATAGCAGAACTGGGGAGGGTGGGGATTGATGTGTACAGTCAAGGGCTGGGGCCGTAGGATAGGCTGGGCTTGATTGAGTTGTAGGCAAAAAAGACGCATTTTCTTATCCTTTGGGATCGCCATGCTAGTACTAGAGCCTGTAACCACTCGGTTATTGGTTCTTAGTGAAGTATTCTTGTGGAATTGTACGTTTCTTGGAAGTAAAAAACGGCAGCTCTGGTGGCATGCTTGGTGGAATGACGGAATGGGTAGTTGTATTTGAGTCGGGTATGAGTCCTTACCTGGGATAGCATTCATACGCATTGTATTTGAAGCAAGAAGCAATCCTTTTCCTTCACTCTTCACTTTTACTTCCGGGATACAATTTGTACCCTTGAGCGCTCTACAACTCTCCCCTGATCCTGGCTGGAAGGTCGAACTGAGGGGTTTGGAAAGCCATCTTTTGATCTGGACTTGGGAAGGGCTGAAGAGTTGTTTGATGACTTGGATATCGTAGGACTCAACTATTGGAGGGCTCGTGGATCGGCATTGAATCTCGAGGCTTCGGAACCTGACAGCAGCCTAGTCTTTTTATCTTCCTTATCTCCGCGGAGTACCTCCGAGCATCGTCCTCGAGCTGCTTTACTTTGCCTATGCTGCTTTTAAGATTGGGTTTCCATGAGCAATGACTTCACTGTCCTTCTAGAGACACGCAAGTTCAGACGTGTCCCTGAGGCCCTAGAGGATCGCCGTTTAGTCTGGTTGGCTTTCGAATTTTGGAATGTAACTCATACTGGTAGGTCTTCCCTCTCCAGTCCTCGATCAACAGTCGAGCGGTCCTGAAGTGTTAACCCCGAGAGTCGCTAGAGGTACCTGGAAAAAGTTGGGCGCCGGCGGTTTTTCCTAAGCTAGTCGGTTTGGCGTCTGTCGGACATGAATTGCGGGACTCACCCAACAGATTGCAGATTAATTAAGCAATATGAGATCATGCCAACACTACTATCTCCCCGCCAAGTGACTCCGTTCCACTCTTCTCTCGGGAATCGGGACTGCAGCTTAGGTAGTGCGGCTTCGGTTCCGAAGCGAAACGGATGGTTCCCGGCGCTTGGGGTTCCATATAATGTTCCATTGCGTGCTCGGCTGCGTCTCGGTAATAGCCCGACCCGGCGCCATCCGATGGTATGAGTGACTTGCTTGTGGTTATTATTGGCGGGATAATGTAACGCCGGACTAACGGTTATGTGAGACTTTGACGATTTGGGAAAGAGCAAACCTGAGATGCCACATAGAAGTTTAGTATGTTAAGGAGTAAGTGTCTCAGTATGCAGTAACTGGAAATATTGAGTGCGAGTGAGAGTAGTTGCTTGAAGAATCGAGGGTGCGAAATCCAGCTTTAATGATTGGCGTTGTTGTCCTCACAACCTAAACGGAGCTAGCCCAACGTTATTTACCCCGCAGTTTACTAAATGTGGCCTCTCGTCGCAGCACACCCTCATTCTGGATTTCTGTCGTCGAGCATCAAGGAAAATGCATGACATGATAATGGACTGATAGTGGCTGCGGTGAAAGGACATAAGATGGCTCTGGTCCGTGGTTATTCCTCTTCCTCATTCTCTATCTTCTGAGTTTTCTTTCTCCCCTTCCCTGCGCCGATTATGGTTGATATGGCAGGCCACGGCTTACTCGACTGGACCTAGCCCTTGATAGCGTCATGCACACTACTAAACAGCAACGATAACGACGCGTAGCCGACACCGAATGCATCACTCCCGGCGCCCCGACAGCAACGCACGCACACCGAGCGCAATGGGTCGGAGAGCGACAGCGGGGGAATTGGGCAGACGGCACGCCGACGCTTCCGTCCGTGGTGACTACCAGAAACGAGAGGCGGCGGCTGGTTACGGAGGAGACGTGGAGGACTCGACACCCAGAAAACGGCCGCCGAGTTTTACCGAGGATCTTCTGCGGGATCCCCGTTGCGGGCTGCGGTGCAGTATCTCGAGCACTCAGCGATCGATATACTGAACGGGTCGTCAGCACAGCACATGCACCCAAACAAGGAACGCATCCACATATGTCCAAGTAATTAATCCCCAACAGATCGGATTTTCCACACACCATCACGCGATAATACCTCGCCTTCGTAAGCTGTCTCCACTCCACCACCACAGCCTCCAACCGTTCCCCCCAACTCTGCAGAGAGCAAAAAAAGGTACACAACTGCAGCTAGGACTTCTTTGTCGCCTTCGGAAGCAGCGTCTGTTGCGGTCTCGCAGGTTTCGGTTCGCACCTTTGCGTACGCCACAGCTTGGAATCCAGCTCCGGGATTATCGAGAGCGTTTGCAGCGGACGGCAATTCCCACTCCCCTGCTGCACGTCCACACCTTGCCTTCTATTTGTTCTTAATATTCCCCGTCCCGTCCCCACTTCCCTCCTCCCTCTCTATCCTCGTACATACTCCTCGTCTGAACTGACCACGATACGGCTTTCGTACATCACTCGTCCATCATGTCGGCCTCAGCTCCCACACGCTCCGCTGCCCGTCCTGGCTCCGGATTGATGAAGCACCCCGCCATTACCGCTGCTCTGCCGTTCATCAATGGAGGTGCGGCGGGGATGATCGCTACCTCTATTATCCAACCTGTCGATATGGTTAAGGTAATTCGCGACAGCTCTCTTTTGCATTGTTGTTTCTTGCGGGGTTGCCGTTGTCGTGTGCCCTCGCTTCCCTCTTACCGTCTGACGTCACTGCCTGTTGAGCATGCACTAACATGTCTCCAAACCAGGTCCGTCTACAACTAGCCGGCGAAGGACTCGCGGGCGCCGCACGTCCCTCCCCCATCACCATCACTCGCGACATCATCAAACAAGGCCGTTTCCTCGACCTCTACTCTGGTCTTTCCGCGGGCCTCCTCCGCCAGGCTGTGTAACTTCCCTACCCCGCCTTTCCTTAGCGTCTCGCTAACCGATAGCTTAGTTACACAACAGCACGCATGGGTTTCTTTTCCACCTTCATGGGCACCTTCACGGCAAAAGCCAAAGCCGAGAACCGCTCCGTAACCTTCATGGAGCGTTCGGGGGCCTCCCTAGCCGCCGGTGGTCTCGGTGCCATCCTTGGAAACCCCTGCGATCTCGCCCTAATCCGAATGCAATCCGACGGTCTCCGACCCGCAGCTGAGAGGAAGAACTACACCTCTGTCATCAATGCGCTCGCACGGATCACGAAGAGCGAGGGCGTGCCCGCGCTGTGGAACGGGTGTCTTCCTACCGTTGTCCGTGCGATGGCGCTCAACTTCGGACAGCTTGCGTTCTACTCGGAGAGTAAAGCGCAATTGGCAAAGTTTGGCGTGTTTGAGGGGTACAAGGGACAGGAGGCGATGAGGAACCTGGGTGCTAGTGCGGTCGCGGGCTTCTTTGCGAGTTTCTTCAGTCTGCCGTTTGATTTTGTCAAGACGAGGTTGCAGAAACAGACGAAGGGTACCGACGGAAAGTTGCCGTATCGAGGGACTATTCACTGTGCGATGAAGGTGGCGAAGGAGGAGGGGTTGTTGAGGTTTTATAGAGGGTTTGGAACGTGAGTATCCCCACCTCCCCCGAGTGAAAGAGAGTGGTGGTTGCTGATAATGATGGGAAACAGATACTATGTTCGTATCGCGCCGCATGCGATGTTGACAGTGTTGTTTGCCGATTGGTTCTTGCAGTTGACGAAGGCGGGGACTGTTTAAGGGTGACGACGATGTTAATGGATTGATGTTGTGAGGAGGTGTGCATATTTATATCTTTTGGTTATTGGATTGCAGATTGTAAGCGGGAGGTTTCTTTTTGATTTCTTTTCTTTTTTCTTTTCGGGATTTTTTTGGGAGTATAGTATCGTTTGATTTTGATGATACCGTGTTGGCAGACGATGGACAGATTTAGTTGATATATGTTCCGACCCATACGCCAAATTTTCTCGTTGGCCAACAGGTCGACCGATTGGCAAAGCGGTCAACCTTTTGGTGTACAGAATAACCTATTGGCCAATGGGAAGATTTGGCATATGGATCAACCCAGTGGCCA